>ERZ773043.1619-NODE-1619-length-12534-cov-3.987739_pt1 | contig 12534 bp, 15 predicted proteins | sample MGYA00580636_ERZ773043 | MGnify/ENA primary metagenome ERZ773043 (study PRJEB29015, sample SAMEA2737992) | human oral metagenome | biome: human oral; feature: human-associated habitat; material: dental | place: China | collected 2065 ... | reverse complement strand
TTTATCATGTAAAATTACAGTTACATAATAAAAGGAAGAAGCCAAAAACTTCTTCCTTTTATTACGCAACTCTATAATTATAAAATGCTGATTTGTCCAGCCTTATTACATTAAAATTATCTGATTTTAATCCTATATCAAATGATCAGATTTTTATTTTGTTTATAAATAGATCTCATTTTTCGCCCGCATCATGCTTTTCAAATATTTCCTTCATAGTATGCCAGCCAAGCACTGCACATTTTACTCTTGCAGGCATATGTGAAATATCTTTTAATATAGAGGCTTCGTCAAGCTCCTCTATTTCCTTTTCATCCGCCTCACCTTTAATCATGCGTAAAAAAAGATCCGCAATACGCAGGGCTTCTTCTTTTGATTTGCCTATTACAAGGTCAAGCATCATATCAACTGAAGCCTGTGATATAGCACAGCCACTGCCTTCAAAAGAGCCTTTTACTATTTTTCCGTCCTCAATCTTAAGATTAAGTATTATATCATCACCGCAGTTGGGATTAATGCCTTCAAGCGTAAAATTAGCTTCAGGCAATTTATGCTTATATAACGGTCTCATATTGTGTTCCGTAAGGATTTCATTATAAAAAGTATTATCTGCCATAGCCCATCTTCTTTCTAAGCCCCTTTAACGCTTCACAAAATCTTAAAACTTCATCTCTTGTATTATAAAACGCAAGACTTGCCCTTGCCGCACTCATCATACCCAAATGATTTATAAGCGGCTGTGCACAGTGATGCCCCGCTCTTACTGCGATATTTTCAGAGCTTAAAATCTGTGCAATATCATGCGGATGTACATCATCCACTGTAAAAGTGATTATGCCGTGATGTTCTTCAGGTTTTTGTGAACCTACTATATGTACATGTTCTTCATCTTTACATTCATCAAAGACTGTCTTTGTAAGATAAAGCTCCCTCGCTTCTATTTCATCAAAACCTATTTTATTTATATATTCTATTGCAGCTGTAAGCCCTACAGCACCGCCGGCATTTACCGTACCAGCCTCAAATTTATGCGGAACCTGTGCAAATACCGCAAAATCACGATTTACCGATTCTATCATCTCTCCGCCGTATAAAAACGGAGGCATCTTTTCAAGTAGCTCACTCTTTCCATACAATGCACCTATACCCATAGGAGCAAGCATTTTATGCCCTGAAAATGCAAGAAAATCAATATCGAGGTCTTTTACATCAATCTTTATATGCGGTACGCTCTGTGCACCGTCAAGCACCACAACCGCTCCTGCGGCATGTGCTTCTTTTGTAAATTCCTTTATAGGATTTTTTCTTCCTAGTACATTTGATATATGGGTTATCGCAACAATTTTAGTATTTTTTGTAAGTGCTTTTTTAAATGTCTCAAGACTTATGTTTCCATCACTTTCACATTCAAGAAATCTAAGCACCGCCCCCTTTTTTTTGGCAACATACTGCCATGGCAACAGATTGCTGTGATGCTCGGTTATACTTACAAGTATCTCATCTCCCTCTTTTATAAACTCCATACCGTATGAATATGCAACAAGGTTAAGACTTTCACTGGCATTTCTTGTAAATATTATATTATGTGTTTCAGGAGAATTTATAAATTCCGCCGTCGCCTTTCTGGCTTTTTCATAAGCTTCAGTAGCTCTAATACTTAAATCATAAAGCCCCCTCATAGGATTGGCATTTTCTTTTTCATAATAGTTTTTAACCGCTTCAAGTACGCTGTATGGTTTTTGTGAAGTCGCCGCATTGTCAAGATAGGCAAGCTCGGTTTGTGATATTAAAGGAAAATCCTTTCTAATGTCATTATCACTGTATTTAAAATTAAAATTCTTCATCAGACACACCTCCGGTAAGCTCATGTATTCTGTCAACTGTAAGCCTGTCTCCTATCTTTTGGCACAGTTCTTCTATCCTTGCCTTTGCCATTATCTCATAAATTTCTTTTTCGGAGATGCCTCTTGACTTCATATAAAATAAAAGTTCATCATCAAGTTTGCCTATGGTTGCACCATGTGCTCCCTCAACGTCTTCCTCACCGCAAAGAATCACAGGTATACTTTTATTTATAACATCATTATCAATTAAAAGAACCTCCTCAGTTTCTCTGCCGCCCGCATTTACAGCGCCCTGTACTATATCTATCGTTCCTCTGAATATCTTAAATGCCCTGTCTTTAAGTACACCTTTCACCTCTATATCACTTTGCGTCTTTATCCCGTGATGTCTTGAAAGATAGTTTATATCAAGACGGTCATCTCCTTTTACAAGATATCCGACTTCAGTAAGAAATTTGCTTTCATGTCCTTTTAAATCAATCGATATACCGTCATATGTATTTTTGCCTCCAAGCAGGAGCTTAGTTATATTAAAATCAGAACTGTCTTTATTGATGCTGCCAAGGTCATTTACAAATGTAAAATTCCCTTCCATTCTCTGTACCTGTATTATATGAAGCGAAGCATTTTCACAAAGCCTCACTCTTGTCTGCACAGCACCGAAACCGCCGTCTATACCGTTATTTGAAAGTGAATAATCCATTATAACTTTTAATGAGGCACCCGGTTCAATATCAAACTCTATAATGCCGGCAGACTTTTTTTCCATATCGAAATTAAAATCAATTCTTAAAATCTCATCTATTTTTACACCCTTTGCCACACTGAATCTATGTATGGTGAGGTCCTTTGAGTTTATAAGTTTACTAAAATCCTCACCCAAACCTGTGGAAATCTCAGAAAGTTCCGAATTTTGCACGCTCTCATACAGCACGCTTTCAGGCTTACTGAAACTAACCGCCGATTCCGATAAAATATCCGCATTTAATGAAGACTGATTTACCTTAAGCCAGTTCCATGTAGGTGAAGGCATTTTATTAATTATCATATCCATATACTTACTCCTATCCTATGCTGCCTATCATTTCAAGTCTTATGAGGTTATTCATTTCAACTGCGTACTCAAGCGGCAATTCTTTAGATACATTATCAGCAAAACCGCTTACTATAAGAGCTTTTGCATCCTCCTCGGAAAGCCCCCTTGACATAAGGTAAAATATAGAATCATCACTTATTCTTCCTATACTTGCCTCATGACCTACATCCGCATCCTTTGTACGTATATCCATAGCCGGAATAGTATCTGATCTTGATATATTGTCAAGCATCAGAGACTGGCATGAAACTGCACTTTTTGAATTTTTTGCATGCTTTGCTATAACTACCGAACTTCTATAAGTATTTATACCTCCGCTTTTTGAAATTGATCTTGTATTTATAAATGAAGATGTATTTGGAGCATTATGAAGGATTTTTGCACCTGTATCAAGGTTCTGACCCTCTCCTGCAAAAGTTACTCCTGTAAACTCCGCCTTTGCACCGCTTCCGTTTAATATACTCATAGGATAAAGATAGGAAACCTTTGAGCCGAATGAACCTGAAACCCACTCAATAGCACCGCCCTCTTCAACTATGGCTCTTTTTGTATTGAGATTGTACATATTCTTTGACCAGTTTTCTATAGTAGAATACCTCACTCTGGCATTTTTCTTTACAAATATCTCAACCGCTCCGGCATGAAGATTTGCAACATTATACTTAGGTGCAGAGCAGCCTTCTATAAAATGGAGATAGGCACCTTCATCAACAATTATAAGTGTATGCTCAAATTGCCCCGCACCCGGAGCATTTAACCTGAAATATGATTGAAGCGGTATATCTACATTAACCCCCGGAGGCACATATACAAAGGAACCGCCTGACCATACCGCACCGTGAAGAGCTGCAAACTTATGATCTCCCGGAGTTATAAGCTTCATAAAATATTTTTTAACCATATCTGCATATTTTCCGTGCAGAGAACTTTCAAAATCAGTATATATAACGCCCATAGCGGCAACTTCTTCTTTTACGCTATGGTATACAAGCTCCGAATCAAACTGTGCACCTACACCTGCAAGTGAGGTTCTTTCAGCCTCAGGGATACCGAGTCTTTCAAATGTGATTTTTATATCATCCGGAACCTCTGACCAGTCTCCTTTCATGTCGGTATTCGGTCTTACATATGTTACTATATTGTCCATGTTCAGTTCATCAATTGAAGGACCCCAATCCGGGACCGGCATCTTATTATATATATTAAGTGATTTTAATCTGAACTCTTTCATCCATTCAGGATCATTTTTTTCTTTTGAAATCTGCTTTACTATCTCAGGTGTAAGACCGCCTTCAATTCTAAAAAAATCCTTTTCTTCAAATCTAAAATCATATATACTGCGGTCGATATCATCTACATAAGTCTTTTCCTTTGTATTTAATTCATTTAAATTTACCGTTCTTAAATCAATTCCCTTATGCTTTTGTCCGTCATTTTTCGCATGTATTTCTGAATTGATATCAATTCTTTTTTCAACAGGTTCTTTTACCATGATATCCTCCTACGCATTTGCAAGGTAACGCTCAAAACCTTCAGCATTAATTTTTTCTATAAGTGAGGCATCCGACGTATCTACAATTCTTCCATTTACCATTATATGCACTACATCTACTTTAAGAGACTGCAATATACGTGTACTATGTGTAATTATAAGGAGAGTCCCGTCCATATTTTCCTTGTATTCCCTTACGCCTTCAGATACTATCCTTACCGCATCAACATCAAGCCCGGAATCCGCCTCATCAAGTATAGCAAGAGTGGGCTTTAACATTAAAAGCTGGAATATCTCGGATTTCTTCTTTTCGCCCCCTGAAAACCCTACATTTAAATCTCTGTCTGCATATTCTTTTCCCATCTGGAGTATATCCAGAGTTCCTTCCACTTTTCTCCTGAACTGCATAAATTTTATACGTTCACCGCTTATCTGTTCACCGGCAGTTCTTACAAAATTACTTAATGAAACCCCGGGAACCTCAAGCGGATTCTGAAATGAGAGGTATATACCGGCTTTTGCTCTTTTATCAGGAGACTCATCATTGATCTCCTCGCCTTTGTACAGTATTCTTCCTGCTGTTACTTCAAATTTGGGATTACCCATAATTGCATGTCCGAGCGTTGACTTTCCTGCACCGTTAGGACCCATGATAACATGAGTCTCACCTTTGTTTATTTTAAGGCTAATGTCATGGAGGATCTGTTTCTCCTCTATCTTTACATCAACTCCTTCAAGTTTTAATAATTCCATATAAATTTCCTCCCCGATTGTATTTATTTTAATATTAAATATATAATGTTTCTTATGCTTTATTTCCGAATTTGTTTTCAAATATAAAAGCAAATAAATAGCATACAACTATATTACACATTATATATCTTGGTGCATTTAAATGCAAGTTAAATTCATACTATTTTAGTAGGGATTGTTAGGGAGTCCTAATCATATGCATAAAAAGTGATAATACAACTTATTTATGTTGCTATATTTATAACTAATGACTGTTCTTCTCTCTATATATAAGCCTGTTATATGTACTATTTTAATAAATCAGGCCTATACTTAAGTGTTCTTTTTATAGATTCTCTCGTTCTCCACTCCGATATATTTTTATGATGCCCGCTAAGCAGTACTTCAGGTACATAAAGTCCTCTGTATACTTCAGGTCTGGTATATTGCGGATATTCAAGCAAATCTTTTTCAAATGTTTCAAAATCGGTGCTGCTGCTGCTTAATACTCCCGGAACCATCCTGCTTACACAATCTATAACTGTAAGTGCCGGAAGTTCCCCGCCTGTAAGCACATAGTCCCCGACCGAGATACTTTCCGCCTGTGTTATCTCAATCGCCCTTTCATCTATTCCTTCATAATGCCCGCAAAGAAGTACTATCTCCTCGCTGAGGGCAAGCTCTTTTGCTGTTTTTTGATTAAAAACCTTTCCCTGCGGACTCATATATATAAGCCTGAGTCTTTTTCCTACCCTTTCACACAGTGCATCATATGCCTCGCATATAGGCTCCGCCTGCATTACCATACCTGCACCGCCCCCATAAGGATAATCATCTACATGCCTGTGTTTATCCTTTGTATAATCACGTATATTTAAAGCCTCCACAGATATATACCCTCCCGCCTGTGCCCTGCCTATTATACTTTGTTTTGTCATATAATCAAATATTTCAGGAAAGAGTGTCAGTATATAAAATTTCATCATTGCAACTTACCTCGTATATATTTATAATGCCGATTTTAATATTTTTTATAATATTTATTTTTAATACCGCTTTATAAAAAAAGAATACCTCTATGTCTGCATAAGTTTTTATAAATTTTAAAAATCCGTCTGCAATATTTGCTACTTAAAGCTATTTTCTTCAACCCTCTTTTGAAACCTATAAATCAAGAAGCCCGTCTATAAGCTCCACTTTTACTACACCTGACTGCAGGTCAACATCAAGTATACACTGTTTTATATACGGTATAAGAAGATTTTTTTTATCAGTTCTTTTTACTTCCATAACATAGTTTGCACCTGTAGGAAACATATTTTCCACTATACCCAGAAGTTCATTTTCGGAAGTAAGCACATTTAAACCTATAAGATCGGCTATATAATGTTCATTTTCCTTTAAAGGTGTAGCATCCTTTCTGTCAACGAATATATCCGCATTTTTATAATTTTTCATATCTTCAGGTGTATCTATACCTTCAAATTTACATATTACAAGATTTTTAAAATATCTTGCGGATATCACTGAAGTACATAATTCCCTGCCATCCTTTATTATGTAGACTTTTTTTATTTTAGAAAAACGCTTAGGGTCATCTCCGGTAGGAAAAATTTTTGCTTCGCCTTTTATACCATGTGTATTTGCAATTACTCCTATTCTTAGTCTTTTTACCGGTCTTTCATTTTTTTCATCTTCCATTTATATTTACAATCCCTCATATTATCATTGTAGCCGTCCTATTTATATTTTTTATAAAAAATATATCTTATACAGTACTGCTTATTTTCAGCTGCAAACCATTTATATACTTTTATAAAAAGCCCCGGAATTATTCCGGAGCTTTAACTGGCTGCTTATGGCAGTTTATTTTATTTCTAAAATCACTTTTTTATCAAGCTTTGCCGATGCTGCCTTTACAACTGAACGTATGGCTTTTGCTATCTTGCCTGACTTACCTATTACCTTTCCCATATCATCAGGATTTACACTGAGTTCAATAAGTATCTCCTCATCACCCTCAGTTTCAACTATAACAACCTCATCAGGTCTGTCAACCAATGCTTTTGCAATTATTTCCACTGTCTCTTTCACAGCATATCCTCCTTTCCTTATATGGAAAGATTTTATTTATTTTAAAATACCTGCAGTTTTTAAAAGTACGGCAACTCTGTCAGTGGGCTGAGCACCGTTTGCAATCCATTTTTTTGCAGCTTCTTCATCAAATTTTATTACACTTGGTTCCTTTGTAGGATCATAATATCCTATCTCCTCAATAAATCTTCCGTCTCTGGGTGATCTCGCATCTGCCACTACAACCCTGTAAAACGGTGCCTTCTTCTGTCCTAATCTTTTTAATCTCATTTTTACTGCCATGGTAAAAACTCCTTTTCTAAAATTTTATATTTTTATTCAAACTACACATTATTATAAAATGTATATTTTTATTATATTTAAAACTGTATATGATTTTCAGACTTTCTTTTCTAAGCTTAAAGCTATAGAGTCTTTTAAACTTTCTTATGCTGAATTATAAAGCCTTTACCGGACTGTTGTTTTTAACTATAAAAACATATAATACCTCAGCTTAGGTTTTATAACAGTTATATAGGAAATCTAAACTTTCCACCGCCGAAAAGTCCGCCAAATCCACCGCCTTTTCTCTTCCCTCCGGTCATGCCCGAAAACTGCTTCATCATTTTTTTCATCTGTTCAAACTGTTTTACAATCCTGTTGACCTCACTTATATTAACACCGGCACCCTTTGCAATCCTGTTTTTTCTTGAAGGATTTAATACTGCCGGATCGGTTCTTTCCTTGACGGTCATGCTTAAAATAATAGCTTCAACTCTTGAAAGCTGCTTTTCATCAGGCTGCAGACCTCCTGCAGGAAGATTCATCCCCCCTATGCCGGGAAGCATATTTATAATTCCTCCAAGATCTCCCATTTTTTTGATCTGTTGTAACTGTTCAAGGAAATCATTAAAGTCAAATTCCGCTTTCTGCAGTTTTCTGCTGATCTGCTTTACTTTATCAGCATCCATCTCGGCTTCAGCCTTTTCTATAAGACTCAGTATGTCGCCCATACCAAGGATTCTTCCTGCCATCCTGTCAGGGTGGAAAACCTCCAGGTCTGAAAGCTTTTCTCCCATGCCTACATATAATATGGGTTTTCCTGTAACTGCTTTTATTGAAAGTGCCGCACCGCCTCTTGTATCTCCATCAAGTTTTGTAACAATTATGCCGTCAAGCTCAATTTTGTCATTAAAACTTTCCGCAACATTCACGGCATCCTGACCTGTCATAGCATCGACTACAAGCAATGTCTGATTCACATTAATATTTTTCTTTATATCGGCAAGTTCATCCATCATCTTTTCATCTATATGAAGCCTTCCTGCCGTATCAAGTATAAGTATATTATTGTGGTTCTTTTTTGCGTGCTCAAATGCCGCTTTCGCTATATCTACAGGTGAGAGATTATTGCCCATCGAAAATACCGGAATATTTTGCTTTTCACCATTTATTTTAAGCTGTTCTACGGCAGCAGGTCTGTAAACATCACATGCCACAAGCAGCGGTGTATTTCCCTTTGATTTAAGCTTTCCTGCAAGTTTTGCGGCAGTTGTGGTTTTACCTGCACCCTGAAGACCTGCCATCATTATTACAGTTATCTCTCCCTGCGGCTGCATTATTATTTCCTTAGTCTCTGAACCTATAAGTTTTATAAGTTCTTCATTTACTATCTTTATAACATGCTGTGCCGGGGTAAGCGATTCAAGAACCTCCGTCCCTACCGCCCTTTCCTGTATATCTGCTACAAATTTTTTTACAACCTTAAAATTAACATCCGCCTCAAGAAGTGCCATACGCACCTCTTTAAGAGCAGCCTTAACATCCGCCTCCGACAGCTTTCCCTTGCCCCTGAGAGACTTAAATATATTTTGAAGCTTTTCGCTTAAGCTTTCAAACGCCATACATACTCCTTTTATAAAATATCATGCGTATAACAAAAAAGCCGCCTATCTTCTACTGTATGTCCATAATCATCTGTGCAAGCCTGTCAAGTTCTTTAAGCATATTGCCTGTTTCAGAATCTTGTTTTTTTAAAGAGGACTCAAGCAAAATCTGCGATATATCTTTGATCTTTTCTGCAAGTTTTTTTGTGGTTATAAACTTGTCTACAAGACCCAGCTGATTTTCATACTCCATAAGTATATGGGAGCATCTTTTTATCATATCCGATACACTCTGTCTTGATACACCTTCATCTCTGGCGACTTCACTTATTGAGTAATCATTTAATACCACTTCTTCGTAAATTCTTTTCTGGTTCAGTGTAAGCAGTCCTCCATAAAAATCATATAAAAGTGCCTGATTTACAAAATTTTCCATATAAATATCCGCCTGCTACAAAATATTACAGCTAATGCCGTTCTTATTCGACCTATATGTATAAGTACCTAATTTGATTTTACTGAGGGTTGTATTTCTGAACTCCACATATAATAAATTAAAAGCCTGTATATGTCAAGTACTTTCACTTGACATATACAGGCTTACTTTTAATCGGTAAAATATACTCAGTCTTTTTTCTGTGCATACTTTATTTAAATTATTCCCGACTTTAACTATATTATTTTTTAGGTACGGCTTTGTTCCATGAACCGTCTGCATTTACAGTATATCCGTCAGGAGTAACAGTATTTGTGAGCATGCCTCCGTCGGAACCAAGGTAATACCATACACCCTTCCACTCTGTCCATGCATTATACCACATAGCTCCGCCTCCGTCCAGATAGTACCATTTTCCCTTCCACTGAACCCAAGCTATTTTTACCATGTAGCCGTCTTCTTTAAAGAAATACCAAACTCCATAGTCCTTAACCCATGTATTTGCAGGCCATGAACCGTCAGCCTTCTTAAGCCACCAGCCCTTGCTGTCTTTAATCCATGTTCCGTTTTCAGCTTTTACATTATTTGAACTTGAAACTGAACGTGCACCTGTAATGGTACCTCCGCCGCTGCGACCACCGCCGCCTCCGCCGCCACCTCTGCGACCGCCTCCGCCTGAATTATTAGGCGTATTCGGTGTAGATGGTCTTGGCATGGAACCTGTAGCCGCTGATGTATTAATCTGTGTTGAATTAACTGCCGCTATAAAAGCAAATGCACTCAAAGCACCTACAGCACTGACTGCTAAAGCAGCCAAAAGTTTTCTCATCTTAATCATTATGTATTCCTCCTTTTTTACTGTGAAATTATAAATTATAATGCAGATTATTTCCAGTACATTTTTCTTACACTTTCTGTAATAAAACTTTACTTTTATTAATTTTTACTTACATTTCTACTAAGTAAAGCGATTAGATGTATAACACTTTTTTACGTAATCTTTACAATACTGCTCTACTTAGGAAAATAAAATGCTTTTTATTTAACCATAGTCTCAAGACCGACATGGTCTCGAATCGGCAGCCTAAGCAGAGTCCGGGAAAATATCCGTACAACCATATAAATCATTTCCTGTAAATTATCTCATCTCTGCCCGGACCGTTACTTACCATAGTAATCGGGATTTTTATCTGTTTTTCTATAAATTCAATATACCGCCTGCAGTTTTCAGGAAGTTCTTTATAGTCTTTAATCCCCCTTATATCACATTTCCATCCCGGCAAATATTCATAAACCGGTTTTGCTTTTTTAAGAAGCGGTGAAGGAGGAAAATCATGCACAATCTTATTATCAATTTCGTACCCTGTACATACAGGCAGCTTATCAAGATAACCAAGCACATCAACTACAGTAAGTGCAACACAGGTTGCACCCTGGATTCGGCAGCCATAACGGCTTGCCACCGCATCAAACCAGCCCATGCGCCTCGGTCGTCCGGTGGTTGCACCATATTCACCCTTATCTCCGCCTCTTATCCTAAGCTCATCGGCTTGTGCTTTATCCGGAATTTCGGTTACAAACTCTCCTCCGCCTACCGCACTTGAATATGCTTTAACCACTGTTATAATCTCTTTAATCTCATAAGGCGGTATACCTGCTCCCACTGCCCCATAGGCAGCAAGGGTGGAAGATGAGGTTACCATAGGATATATACCGTGATCAGTGTCTTTTAATGAACCGAGCTGACCCTCAAGCAGAATATCCTTTCCCTCATTTATAGCATTATTCAAAAAAGCGGCAGTATCACATAGATACGGAGCTATCATATCTCTGTAGGAATGCAGGGTATCTTTAAGCTCTGCTTTATCAATTTCAGGTTTATTATAAAGATATTTAAATAAAACATTTTTTAAAAGACATATTTTTTCAATTCTCTCATCTAAAATCCTATCATCAAAGAGTTCAGCCGCCTGTATGCCTATCTTGGCATATTTATCCGAATAAAAAGGCGCTATACCTGATTTTGTAGAACCATATGCTTTCCCGGCAAGTCTTTCCTCCTCATAGGTATCCTGTAATATATGGTATGGCATCAAAAGCTGTGCTCTGTCGGATACAAGTATCTTCGGTTTTGGTATCCCCCTGCTTATTACCCCTTCAAGTTCCTCTATAAAATACGGTATATTAAGAGAAGAATTTAATTCTATTAGTTACTAGGAGGATAAAAATGATATTTCAATATGGAACTATGGCAGGAATTATAGAAGGCGCTTATAGTGGAAGCCTAACTATAGAAGAACTACTAAAATACGGTAATTTTGGAATTGGTACATTTGATGGCATTGATGGTGAAATGGTAATTTTAGATAGTAAAGTTTATAAAACAGATTATTTCGGTAATTCATATCTTCAATCAATCAAAGAAAGTACACCATTCGCTACAATTACTACATTCGAAAAAGAATACAAGAAATTTGATAATCTTACGTTTAAAAACTTATTAGAAAAAGTTCAAGATTACTTAAATCAAAATTATTTCTATGCAATAAAAATTTCAGGAAACTTTCAGAAGATGAATACTAGATCTCCAAAAAAACAAGAAAAACCATATCCACCTTTACTAGAAGTACTAGAGAATCAAAATATTTTTCATTATGAAAATACACCAGGATTAATTGAAAGTCTGTAACTTAACTTATCTTTATTTTTAGATAAAAAAACTCTTAGGTTTGTTGCCAAAATAGGAATATGCCCTAATTTATTAGCTCCATAACCATGAATTATTAAAATTTCCCTCTTATCTTTTCTTTTTAAGGCTTCATTATATTTTCTTTTAAATATATTTAAAGCTAATTTGAAATCGAGGTTATGTAAATCAATTTCATTATACATTTTTATTCACCTTAAAAAAATTTTCTATTTAATATTATAGCACAATTTCTTATATTTTTAATAAAAAATAAAAAAACTAGCTT
>ERZ773043.1615-NODE-1615-length-12556-cov-29.271418_pt1 | contig 12556 bp, 17 predicted proteins | sample MGYA00580636_ERZ773043 | MGnify/ENA primary metagenome ERZ773043 (study PRJEB29015, sample SAMEA2737992) | human oral metagenome | biome: human oral; feature: human-associated habitat; material: dental | place: China | collected 2065 ... | reverse complement strand
CCAGGTCAGTGGGCTGCGCACCGTAAAGCCCCAGGCCTCAGCCACCTCATACGCCCTCGGCAAGAGCGCGTTGGTCGTCCACAGCCACAAGTGAGCATCACGCGCCGCCAGACGCCCTACCGGCAGCGCCTTGATTCGCGTCAGGCTCATCGTCCGGTAGTGCTTCTCACCACTCTGCAACGGCCAGGGCGGATCGACCAGGATGGTGGCAAAACCGCCAGGCGGCAGACCAGGGATGGCGGATGACGAGCCAGTACCCCCGGTCGGCACGCCGGCTTTCCCACCGCAACCGGCGGCTTTGCCTGCACTGTCTTGGCTGAGCACCGCAGCGCTGGTGGCAGCGCCCCCAGAGTCTCTCCGACCGGCTAAGCCAGGCTCACGGCTCATAGCGCCACCCGGTCGCGGCACGTCACCGTGCCGAGCCGCCACTCCCCCAGTGCACGCTCGTCTTGTGTGTTTCGTCTGCTGCATGATGTCCCTCCTTTTTTCGTACTTGCTATTTGCTACGGGCGAGCCAGCTTCCAGCTATTTCGCGCATCGGCAGCGGGTTGCCCTTATCCCATACATTCCACGAACACTCGCGTGTTGCAAGGCTTCCCAATTCAGATTACGAAGCGACGCGACACGCCCTGCTTGTGAGCCGTTTCTGTGGTGCCACCCCAGCGCACAAAATGGACACACATGCCATTTAGTGGCCACGAAAGTCGGTGCTGTAGTTTTTGCAACAAGCGGGCAAGAATGCTCAGAATGTGGGCGGAGAATGAAGCCGAACGCGACGGCATCCGCACGTTCCAGGCTCCGCCAACGCAGTGCCATGCGGGGATGCAGACGCTCACGGCTGCCGCTCGTCCGACCGAGCCGGTCGCTGCTGCGTGCACCGCCTGGGACGCGGCTGCGGCGGGCGACGCGAGGGCGAGTGAGCCGGCCAGGTAGGACGGGCCGTACCAGCCGCCGGCTGACCACTGTTGCCGTCACCGTCCGATCCGTCCGGCTCTGATCCAGCAGACGCACCGCTACCACTGACACTGTTGCCACTACTCTCGTCAGTGACACCGCCGCCGCTACTGGTACCACTCCCACCATTACTGGTGTCGCGTCTTCCTCCGGCAGCCTCAGCCGCTGCTTCCCGCACTGCCTGCTCGTTGTCCTGCAGCACCTGGGCCATGGCTGCCTGCATAGCCCGGCCGGCCTCTTGACGCTGCTGGCTCAGCTCACTGCCCAAAGCCAGGGCGGCTGCCCAGGATGAACTAGCCGGGACGCCTGCTTCAGCTGCTCTGGCCGCCTGGTGTGCGGAGCGCCAGCTGGCTGCCACCTCACCGGCCAGCTGACCGGCCTGGTAGCTGCTCGGCAGCGCGGCGGACAGCGACAGCGGCGGCTCACCCACGGCCAGCGGCTGACTCATTCCGCCCGGCGGTGCCTCCCGCCACTGGGCCAGGCCATCGCGCACCCCCTGGGCAAACGCCCAGCCGACTGCACCCACCACCGCCAGGCCGATGAGGGCCAGAATCCCAACTATTACCGTCATGATGAAACCTCCGAAGATGAGAAGAGATGAGAGAAGAAGAGAAGAGCGTGAGAAGAAGGAACGAAGGCGCGAGGCAAAGAGCGCTCACTACGAGCTGACGACGTTCCGGTACCGTCCCCGCCATCCTGAGCCCCACCGAGAGGAGACAGTCCCGCTCAGCCAAGCAGCCGGTGCTGGTGCCGTCTGGTAGTTCAGAGCTGCTTCCGCGCCACCAGTCGCGCGCGGGCTCGCGCTCTGGGTCAGCGACGCATCGCAGCGCCCCGCCGCTTACAGCTGCCCGATCCGCTGCCCGGCACCCAGCGCATACCCCGTGATGATCGCTTCGTAGAACTGAGCACCGCCGGGGGCGATGCGGGTCTGGGCCTCGGCCTGGGTGACCAGCGTGGCGATGTTGGTCAGGACCTGGGAGGTCAGGAAGGCCCGGGCCTGCTCGGCCTGGGCCGCTACTTCTGCCTGGGCGGCGACCTGCTCGATCTCCCGCCTGGTCACCCGGGCCTGGCCATTGCCCAGCACCACCCCCATCCGGGTGCGCTGGGGCGAGAAGAGACTGAGATTGGTAGAGGCCATGAGAGAAGTCCTTTCGAGGAGAGAAGAGAGAAGACGACGGCTGGGGAAGCGCTCACCCTGGAGCGGATCCGCTGCCACCGCCTGGGATGACGCATGCGGCCCTGTAGCCGCCCAGATCGCCCACCTGCCTGCCGCACCGCCCAAGGGCACTTGCCGCGCTGGCGTCCGGTTGATCTGGCACATCTAGGAGAACCCGCCGCCAGTGGCGGTGTCGTGACAGAAAAGTGCACCGCGCTGCATCTGGACAGCACGGTGCCAAACCAGTCGGTGAGAATAGGGGCCATGAGCACGCCCCCGGAGCCAGTCACCCCGCTGCCACATGGCGTCTTCCCCATAGGCGACGCCACGGATGAGGCCGAGCAACGCGCCGCACTCGAGCAGCAGGTGCTGACCGAGCTGCTGGCCCTGCGCAAGGCCTACGGGCAGCTGACGGTGCAGAAGTTCAGCACCTTCGCCACCTTGCGGCAGGTCTGCGGCGGCGACGACCTGCTGGACGCCTTCTTGCTGTTTCAGCGCGAGCTGGCCCGCTACCAGCACAGCGGCCGCAACGAGGCAGCCGCCGCCTTATCCCTGTCCGCTCCGGCCGACACCGTCCTTGACCGCCTCCAGCTCACCGCCGAAGCACTCTCACCCCAGGACTGGCGCGACCAACGCACCGCCCGCCGCTGGAGCGACGCCGGCATGCCGATCATCGCCCGCGACCTGGTCTACTTCGCCCAAGTCGCCGGACGACTCGGCACCGAGACACTCAGCATCCAGCTCGGCGGCAGCGGCACCAACTTGATGGTCATCATCGACCAGATGACCAACAGCGACCTCCCCGCCAAGGCGCCCCTCATCCAGGTCTGGCACTACCCCTCCAGCAACAGCCCGCGAGAGCTCACGCTTGATCTAGAGCAGATTGCCAGCCCCCAAGTCTCACGCGACGGACTGACCATGCGCCGCCACCGCCTCGCCCTCGACCTGCCCGACACCCAGGCCGTCGAGCCAGACGACGCCATCCTGGCTGTATCCATCACCGGCCAGGACGCCCCGATGCGCACCGTCTTCTACCAAGACCACAGCCACCTCACCCCCGGCCTCCACACCCGCATAACCACCTACCGCACCATCGTGATGGTGGAGGTAGCTAGGGATGAGCAGTGAAACCACACCCACCGCGTCATACAAGACAGGTGGGGCAGCAGGCGACCTCCGTACACCTGCTGACCCCACCCGCATGACAGCTTCGCTAACGGGTACTGATTTGAATCTGACGCCCCTCAGCAAGGCTCTGCGCAAGGCCGGCTATCGTGGCGTCAGGCAGGTCGAGCCCGTACTTCCGCAGAGCGCTGTCGACAGCACGCCGAACTTCGGCAACAGGCCGCCCCTGCAACCGAGACCGACGACGGTTCAGATCGCCCTCAAACTGCTTGAAGGCCTTCTGCGCTATTGCGGTGATCTGGCGCTCCGCATCCGGATTGATCTTCACGCGCACTGACACTCAGGCTCACGCTCCCTCATGAATCGTGGTGTTCGGATGACGCCGAGCGGTCACCTCAGTGACGTAACGCCCAGTGATCGCCGACCGGTACGAACCACCCGATGGCTTCGAGCCCGACGAACCAGTACGCTGCGTGACCGTCTCCCGCGGGTTGAGCCGCACCGCCATGGCCGGGACGATGCGCCCATTGACCGCACTACGGTGAATAGATCTGGCCATATTTTCTCCTTCCTGGCAAAATACCAGAACACGAGGCATCAGATACTCAGAGGGGTACTGCCAATTAATCGGCTAGCCGCTTCGTAGCGCCCCTCCCCCGAGAACTGCTCGGGAGGATGCCTCGAAAGGAGGATATTCCGCGGCACCGACATCTATTTCAGGACCTTAAATCAACATGAGCCGCACCCAAGCCGCCAACCAGCACAACCGCACCAGCCTGGACGCCCAGCAGCGCGCTACTCTCACCCAGCGCGACGTGCATGGTGGGCTGTTTGGTGGGTTTAGGTGGGAGTGGTGAAGAGGGATACGCCCAAGACTAGGGCCTCGCCGTTGGAGGGTTGTGCTAACTGCCGGTTGGTCAACTCTGGTATTTGTCAATGGTGGCACACACTACTTGATTGCTAGCGTCAACATGGTCTGCACTACTCACGATCCGTGATCGGTTCCTCGAGGTCCCAGAAATGACACTGCCAACTGCCGATGGTGGCGGCTCGGCCACCAGAGTCGCCCCACATCATCCCAATCCCATCGCCCAGCAGGCACCCGCCCGCGAGGTGCCACAAGTCGGCACCGTTGCTCTGGTCGATGACCACGATGTCATCGCCCTGGGTGTGACAACCATGCTGGCGATGACCGCCAGCCTTCACTTTCGGGGCGGGTATCCCAGTGTTGCGCAGCTGCTGGAGGAGACGGCCGCGACGAAGGATCGCTTGCCCGATGTGGTACTGCTCGACCTGCGCCTACCGGACAACTCCGACCCCTCACACAACGCCCGCACCCTGCGCACGCGAGGCGCAGCGGTAATCGCTTACACCAGCGGCGATGACCCCTACCTGATCCGGCGTGCCTGTGAGGGCGGCGTCCTGGGTGTCGTCCGCAAGTCCGAGACGCCGGATGTCCTGATCAGCACAATCTGGGCGGCGCTGCGTGGTGAGCTGACGCCATCACTGGACTGGGCAAGTGCTCTGGATGCAGACAGCGCATTCGTCACTTCTGCTCTGACGCCCAGCGAGCAGGAGGTGCTCTCGCTCTACGCCACCGGCGCGGAGGCGAGCTTCGTCGCTCGTCAGCTCAGCCTGTCGATCCACACCGTCAACACCTACGTCTCGCGCATCCGCCGCAAGTTCATGGACGCTGGCGTCCCCGCTGGTAGCCGCGTCGATTTGCTGGTACGGGCCCAGGCCGAGGGCCTCGTGCCCACGCTGGATCTCCAGCACGCGTTCTGAGCGCTATGGCAGCCTCCGCCGCTCCGTTCGCCGCCGACACCAGCTCGACCGGTGCTTCCCAGCAGAAGCGAACCGGCTTGGTCAACCGGATGCTGCTCGATGGCACCAACCAGGACGTGTATCAGATCATCCTGATTATGGGGGCAAGCCTGTTTGGGATGCTCTTCGAGCTGTTCCATCAGGAGCCATCGCTGTTTCAACAAGTTGTCGAAGCACCCCGATGGTATCGCTGGGCAGCTGGCTATCCGTATCTCTTTGGCCTGCTGATCCCGCCAGCGCTGTGCCCGCTGGCGGCATTCACTATTTCGCGCCAGCATACGTCCCGCGCGTCGGCTGCTGCCGCTGGGGCACGACTGGGGGCATGGGTTTATCTTGCGCTTCATGGCTGGGCAGGTGCCGTCATACTGACGCTGCACAATCTCGATCCCGATCAGCCACATCTGGCATCAGGCATCCACCCGCTGCCAGCCTTTGGGATGGTGATCGCCGCAGCACTGCTCGCGGCGGTAGCGAGCTGGCGGACGGCGGTGATCGGCCTGGCGGTGCTGTTCTTGCTCGAGCTCATCGTCCGTCTCTATGCCGGAAGCGAGGAGCTACTCGAAGCGCTGACCCGAGCCGGTTACAGCACAACCTTCGCGGGCTGCTACTGCCTGCCGATCAACTGGCTGATCGGCTGCGCCAGGCAGATCGACACTGAGAGCCAACGCAACAGCCACGAGGAAGGCCTCGCCACGCGGCTGAGCGCCCAGCTGGGCGGCAGCCGCCATGCCCGCAACCTCGTCCACGATCATGTCCTGGCCGCGCTCGTCTCGTCCTTTCCGGAACGCGGAATGCCAGCAAAACGACTCCGCGCCGCCGCAGTCGATGCACTCGAGCTCCTCAAGCAGCCAACACACAGCGATGACCACCACACCACCACTGAGCTCGTCGACCAACTGCGCTCATGGTGCCAGCAGCACACGCACCCACAGGTTGAGTACCAGTTCGCTTCTGCTGCCGATCCTGAGCTGGTAACTGAGGCAAAGTTCAGCCTGTCTGAGGACGAGTTCGTTGAAGTTCTCGCCGCGAGCCTAGAGGCACTGCGAAACGTCGCAGCGCACAGCAGCGGCGGTGAGCCGCAACGCCACGTCCACTGCACGGTATCCACCCAGCAGTCCGCTAGCACCCTCACCGTCACGATCGCTGACGACGGCGTCGGCTTCGACACCAGCCGCTTGAGCCCACTTCGCCTTGGGCTACGCCAATCAATCATTGGACGGATGCGCCACTTACCAGGCGGGCACGCCAGCGTGTCGTCGGAAATCGGGCGTGGTACCACTGTCCAGCTCGGGCTCAGGAAAGCCACTCCCAAGGCTCACACCGCAGACGCTCTCCCACTGACCGGTGACGGCTTGTCAGCCACGGTACACGGGCACTGGGGCCGCATCGGGCTCGGCTGCATCGTCCTCACCGCCTGGGCCCACGTCATGCGCAGCAGCGGCACGCCCGCCCATGTGTTGGTTTCCATCCCCAGCGCCGTCGGCGTCACATGTTCTTTTCTTGCCTTGGCCTGGCCACCACGAGGCCGAGCGCGAGCACTTCAGCGCTGGGGCATACTCTCCACCTCAGCACTGAGCACAGTTCCGTTCCTCACCTGGGGTCCCCTCACACCAACACTCGAGCTGGCGTCATGGCCCCAAGGGTATAGCGCCATCTTCACCGTGCTCCTGCTTCATCAGCGGCGTTTGAAACTGGCCTTAGTCAACCTCGGGGTCGTGGGAGCCGCCCACCTTTTGCCCGTCGTCGCGATCGGTGCACCAGCAGCCCCATTCGTTCGCTCGTTCGGATTTCAGTGCATCAACGTCCTAACGGTCGCAACTGTGATTGCCCTGGTGCGCTCGATCGAGCCACGCATCACCGCCATGCAGCGCCAAGCCCACCAAGCACAGGTGCTCCGCACCGCCAGGCAAGTCCGCCTCGAAGCCGAAACCACCCTACTGGCCGACGTCAGCCGGCGGTCACGCCCAGTGCTTGAGCAACTGCGGTCACTCACGGACGCCCCGAGCGACGCCTTGGTGCAGCTGGCCCGGCGGGTCGAAGCCGAGCTGCGCGATCTCATCCGCGTGCCGCGCCTGGCCAGCCAGCCTGCTCTCGTCGCTGCTGTTCGGCAGGCGCGCGATCGAGGCGTCGACGTCATCCAGCTCGACGACTCCCAACAGGACTCAGACCTAGCCACCGCGCCACCACCGCTCCCCACCACACTGGTCGACACCGCCACCCGCATACTGCGCCGCGCGAAGAACGGCGAATCAGTCGTCCTTCGCCTCTGCCCGCAGCACTCGCCGTACGCTGCCACCATCCAATCTCACAGCGCAGCAGGGGCGATCGCACTGGAGCGAATTCGGCGCGCGAGCTGACGTTCGCATCAGCGATTGCGGTACCCAGACAGCCCACGAGCCGCAGCAGAGGCGCTCAGCGCCCCTCAGCCACGACTCACCAGTCGACGCACACGCTGTAGGCGCTCCCGAGTTCTCATCCCCCAGCAAACACACACGTAGCGCCTGCATACATGCATGACTCGTGCCGTTGCGAGCAGATCGATAAAGACTACGAATCAAAATTACGAGACCACACTGCGCCAGTCCTTCCCACCATTTGTCTAACAACTTACAGTTTCCACGGCACCCAGCCTGGGACTTCCACACAGAGTGCGCCAGCTGGCTCTCATGTATCCTACAAACCGCTTTAATCCCGCACCGCAAATCACTGTCTAAGTACTCAGACTGGTCGATTACATCACGGTCTCACTAATCTCGGTTCCGCCAAGCGAATACAAATCAGACGCAGCACCAGCGCCTGCGCGCAACGATGCGTCTACCACTCGCTTTGCTTTCCTCTCCGAATCCCGAATCGTTGAGTTAGGAACCCCTGAGATGGCATATGAGCAGACTGTCGCCGTGGTCGACTACTACAAAAAGTTCAGTCAACATAATGCGATGCAGCCGCTAACACTAATCAATGACGTAAGCACTCTGGTCTACAAGCACCATGCCGCACGGCACTGAACGTGTTACTTGCAAACAAGGCGAGCTTTCAGAAATCCCGACCGATGCAGTATTACACGACACCACATATACGCCGTCTACAACGGCATACCCGGCTCCGAATCGTCGCACTTCTGGCAGTCTTCTTTGTATGCGCGTGCAGCAGTCACGCAACTAGCCCTGCTTCTCCGTGGGCTCGGCCTGCGATGCCTATCGAGGCACCGACACTGCCCGACTTGCAGTGTGTGCCGAACGGCGATGGATCATGCACAGCAACGTTGGACTCCGATACGCTCTTCGACACCGGCAAAGCGACATTGACGGCGGAGGCGATGACGATCGTCGAACAGCTAGCAAAAACCGTACGATCACAGAGTGCCTACGTGCAGCTTGTCGGTCACGCTGACGGACAGGGCGACCACGCCACCAACCAAATGCTGAGTGAGCATCGCGCCAACAGCATCAAGCAGGCGTTGATCGAGCGCGGCATTGCAGAAACCGCAATTAGTACTTGTGGCGTCGGCGATACCGGAGCTGCACCACAACAAGACGATCAGTCCTTCCGACGCGTTGATGCACTCATCGCCAAGAGCAAACCATCCAGCTGTCCGGCACGGTAGGAGAAACCGTGAAAAGAAGTCCACTCTCCCTCTTAGTAGCCGCAGCATTTAGCTTTGCATGCTGCGCGCCCATCGCCGCCTGTGAGCAGCAAAGCGCAGATTGTAGTGAACTTGGTGTTAGCCCGTCCGACGCCCCCACACCTACCAACGCGCAGAGCGCAACCATAGTAGCTCTTATCGACTTGCCCAATAATGACCTCTCCACCGTCCAACGGGCGGCAGACGAGGTGTACAGCGAAGTCGAACGCCAACTGGCAAACAAAACCGAGGTCACCCTGATCGGCGCAATCTATACCGGCGATGGTAATAGGGTCACGGAGTTGACGTGCATGGACGGAACTCATCGTTCGTTCACCTACATCCCCAAGCACAACAACCAAGTAGCCATGGAGCGAAAGAAACGTGACTACCTCAGCGAAGTCAAGAAAGACATCACCACCACAATGAAGTCTCTGAGCCATGAGAATAAGCAACGAGGTGACTTCCGCAGTCTGTTGACATGGACGAAGGACAGGGTGAAGTCGCAAGGCACTGGCGATGTCAACATTATCCTGTGGAGCAACTTTCTTTCCAATGGCACTGATTGTCTCAATATTGCCGATGCAGCGCCGGCTTCCTCAGAACTTGCGAAAGAGATCGTCCAACGATGCACTGATCAACATCTGCTCCCCTCGTTCGGTGAGACGAAGATGAGCATTCTGGGAGCCGGCAACGTAAGCGATCCTGCCATCACAACGTTCAGTACCCAACTAGCTGCCGAGTTCTGCGCCCGGCTATCCAAGCACTGTGTTGTTGCCCAGAAGGAGGAGTAATGAACACTGAAGCGCTGCAACCAAATGAAGCTGCCGCCGAAATTAGATCCCTGCGGCTTTCGACACCGATTCTGTCGGCAATAGCTGGCGCAGTCGCTCTTCTGGCGGCCGCCCTGTCGGCTTGGATCATCCACGACCAAATCCCAAGCATGCTATGCGCAACGTCCGATCTATTCGCTTGCGGTAGCGCATTCTTGATGGGGAACGCTTTTCGTCTTCGGGATGCACGAACGCGCGCTGGCTACCGTGCACGTCAAGCAGGACGCTCCTCAATCGACACTTTGACTGAGATACCGCCCCAGTATGTTGTTGCAACTAGGGCACGTATTGCACGACGCGGGGTGTTTGCATCCATCGGACTGTTGATTGGCACGTTTCTAACGATAGCCTACACCCAAGACAATGCTAAAACCATTGCCGCCATTGCGATTTTAGGACTAGTCGCAGCTACGATCTGCTATCTATGCGGGACGTGGACGCGTCCGATTGACTAGAGAGGCTGTCATGTCGAGAAGAAACGGAATGGGAAGCCTCGCCTCCCAGATTGTCGCTGTAGGCGATATGGACGCTCTCACAAGCAGAGCAGGCCACCGTGCGATGCTTGATAGCGTTGAGCAGATTGAGCGTGCGGATCTTGATCAAAAAGCTCGTGAGTACGTTGGCGCGATCGAGCATAAAATCGACTACACCAAGAAATTGATTCAAGAGCGCGCAGATCGTCGCGATAAGTACAACCAGCAGTATGCCGATCAACATGAATATTCACGAGTCTGGCGCGATCAGGGAATTAGGTCACGATTCGCCCTGATTCAGGCACCAATATTCGTACGCATTCTCACTTGGATTGTATTCGCCGGAGTGGACTTCTATCTATTCGCAGAAGCTATGGTCGTCGCATTAAATGAGGATAATCAGGACAGTTCTGGCCTACTCGGTTATTCGGCGAACTATTGGACGGGCGGAATCATGGGCCTCATGGTGTTTGCTCTCGGCGTAGCCTTGAGCCATCTGATTCGTCAAAAAGATTACATCCGAGCACAGACTGAACTAAAGCGAGAAATTGAAGAGGCAGAGGGAACTCGCCCTGACCTGCGATCGAGCGCCAACAGCAATGCAATTTTCATTATAGTCTCAGTCCTCTTCGGCATTCTAACCTTTGCCGTTCTTCTCGTAAGGGCTGACGGTATAGGATTCCGCTTCTGGCCGCTAGACGTCAAGAGGCTTGGCCCACTACTGATGCAGATGCTGGTTCCGTTCGTGGCCGTCGGCATAGAAGCAATTATGCATGACCCAACATCAGTACATACGAAACGTAACAGCATCTTGGATGCCATACTTAGGAGAAGAATACGAAATCTCGAACGAAAACAACAAGATCGACAAATTACAGTAAATAAAATGTCGGAGCGTATTTCGAACAAATACTCGTACGAACGAGGTGTTCTAGACGTAATTCATGACAGTCACGGCTTCTAGACGAAACTCTTACAGTGGGAATTAGGTGATTGATGATGGTATTTAGTATTCCAATTAATGGCATTGTCGCTAAGAAGGCATTCAGAAACTCTGTAAGCAAGAAAGCCTTGCGGGGCACGACGAAAAAGTCTATGGACGGAATTGTTCGCAAGCCTTCATTTCCTAAGTCTATTGACGGCATGCTTCGTCGCAAACCCTTTATGAAGCCTGCCACTAAGCTCCCAAACCCATACAGCCCTCCAAAGCAGTCCTTAGATGGCATCATCAGGAAACGAGACACCAGGGTTATCAATGGGATACTAGGAAGAGATCCGATAAAAAAGATTTCGAGTCCGCGTAGAGGTGAAATTCTCGACATCAAACAGAAGTATGCAAGCAAGATAGAAATGGCTAAACTGCAGGTAGAAAGGCGCGAGTTCCATACCCTTGTTAAAAAACCAGGTGGCGCTACTACTGGGTCAACCATTGTTGCAAGCAAAGAACATGCCAGACGAATCGGGCTCAGAATGGCGGATAAATGGCTTGGACCTGGCAAGAAGATTCGCAAAAAATTTGGCCCGACTACTTATACCTTTGCTAAGCAGTCTGATGGGACTGTGCACGGATTCAGAAATGCGGCGTGGAAACTTTATTCCAACAACCTAGAAGCGAATTTTGAAGTCTATCAAAGTCTCCCAACTTCATTGAGGCCGCTTCGGTATATTGGAGCGAGTAAGAAGCCCGGGAAAATGATTATCGATCTCCATCACACTTTTGAAATACTGAACCGCAGCAGGCACGAAATTCACTTTCCAAAGTTTTCTGGAAGATATGACAGGAAGAATGTCCTACCACCGACTGACGGGTTGTAATTTTAATACCATCGTAGTATTATTCTACTGTTATGTATGGACAGAATTCCAAAGTTAGGTTCCCTTTTAGAGTCAATGGCTGCACCGTTATAGAGCAGCATACTGGTTCGGCTTGGAAGTTTGACGACGATTACTTCAGCACGAATGATCTATTTGTTCCTGTATACCCCAAGAACAAACCGACTGATTTTGATCATTCAAAGACATTTGGCAGCAGAGATACGCCTTGGTACATTAAAGTATCTCTAAACATTTTCCCCGAATCAAAGGAAATCCGAGATACCCTATACATACTGTCTAGTATATCGGCTCTTGAAGGACGTGCCAGATGTATGGTGGTATGCTCACCATCCTTTCTCGAAGATAGTGCCCGCAAGATATCGTTGGATCCGGTACTGAATCAGTATCCTGGGGTAAAACCTCTTGTACTGGAGTGGCTTGATCTAACGGCGATTTATGACTTTGCACAAGATGTTTTTCTCGATGCAAATGTTTGGCCTTCTATTTATCATCCATACGGTGATTACGGCAGTTCTAATTGCTGTATTGGAAATTACATTTTTGACGACACTGACTTCGGTTACCTAAGCGATGAAGAATTGGACAGGCCGTTTCGAGGAATTGCCGTCGACGATGTCATATCGACATAAACTATTCATCAGCGTGTGTGACGCGGCTATATTCACCATGTGCTAAATTGAGGTGGCAAACATCGCCCCCATCCATACCCTGCCCGAACTCATGTCCACAGCCG
>ERZ773043.1612-NODE-1612-length-12617-cov-6.362044_pt1 | contig 12617 bp, 10 predicted proteins | sample MGYA00580636_ERZ773043 | MGnify/ENA primary metagenome ERZ773043 (study PRJEB29015, sample SAMEA2737992) | human oral metagenome | biome: human oral; feature: human-associated habitat; material: dental | place: China | collected 2065 ... | reverse complement strand
CCCCTCCGAAAGAGTGGGGTTGGGAGATGGCTAACTGCATGAAAAAAAGGCCGAAAGACGATTGACGTCTCTCAGCCTTGATGTAGCCCGTAGGGGAATCGAACCCCTCTTTTGAGAATGAGAATCTCACGTCCTAGCCGATAGACGAACAGGCCTTTGATACCAATATAACAGTGGACTTAGATGTCCTTCTTTTCTTTTTCCTCTTTCAGGCGCTTTCCCAGATGTTAAGCCAATGCGTTGACATGTTTGGCCAACTTTGACTTCAGGTTGCCTGCTTTGTTCTTATGAATCACATTCTTTTTCGCCAGCTTATCAAGCATTGCGCACACTTTCGGATACATGGCTGTTGCCTCATTCTTATCTTCTGTGCCACGCAATTTCTTCACCGCATTACGCATCGTTTTGGCACCGTAACGATTTTGTGCGCAGCGTGTTTTTGTCTGACGTATCCTCTTGATAGATGATTTGTGATTTGCCATCGTTATCTATTAATCTATTTCTTCTTTTATCTGATTCGTATTTGGTAGCCCGTAGGGGAGTCGAACCCCTCTTTCAAGAATGAAAATCTTGCGTCCTAGCCGATAGACGAACAGGCCAATTCTTCGCTCAGAAATCACGCCTATCAGACCGTTAGGACCGCCCGCGTTTTCATTTTGCGAGCGCAAAGATAGAGGCACTTTCGAATCCTGCAAACATCCTTTCTCTTTTTTCTTTCAATAATTGGCGATGGATGCGTGATGACTTAGACGATGCGAAGACTGTCCACTTTCAGTAGACGGCTCTTTAGGGCGTCCATGCGGCTTTGTCGGATGCGGAGCGTCATCTCGCAGGTGAGCTCGAAGGATTGTGTGAGGACGTCGGGCTTGTCTTCTTTTACGATGCGCATGACGCTGTTGAGATGAGGGTATTCGAAGGTGATGGTAATGGTTTCGTCGATGGTGCGTTCCTCGATGCGGGCGGCGGCGATGGCTTCGGCGGCGGCGGTGCGGTAGGCTACGATGAGGCCGCTGGTGCCGAGTTCGATGCCACCGAAGTAGCGGACGACGATGATGAGGATGTCGGTCAGGTTGTTGGAGTTGATTTGACCGAGGATGGGCTTGCCGGCCGTGGAGGAGGGTTCGCCGTCGTCGTTGGCGCGGAAGGTGATGCGGTCGGGGCCGAGCATGTAGGCCCAGCAGACGTGTCGGGCGTCGTAGTACTTTTTGCGATAGGCGTCGATCAGGGTCTTGACCTCGTCGGGAGTGCGGACGGGTAGGGCGAAGGAGAGAAAGCGGCTGCGCTTCTCGGTGTAGTAGCCTTCGGAGAGGTCGCGGATGGTGCGGTAGGTATCGTCCATGATGGATCAGTCGGGGATGTGGGTTTCTTGTTCATCACGGAAGGCTCGGAAGTCTTTCATGATCTCTTCGATTTCTTCGATGAAGCGTGGGTCGCGGACTTTGTCGCGGACGGCTTCGTAGTAGCGCTCGATGGCGGGCAGGGCGCAGAGGTCTTTGCCGCGGAGAACGAAGTAGGGTTCGTCGGCCTCGAGGCATTGCTTGATCATTTGGATGGGATTCTTCATTTCATTCTTGTCGATAATCAGTGATAGGAAAGGATCGCGAGATCGGTGGTGAACAAAGCGTGAAAATTGCAATGAACGGACTCGCTGTCCATTGAAAATGGGCTGAAATACATGTTTTGGATGCCTGTGTCTATGGACAATGAGAGGTGATATATGTATTGAGCGCTTTTATCTATAGACAATGGGAGAGAATATATGTGTTGGGTGCCTTTGTCTATGGACAATGAGCCGAAATATATGTGTTGGGTGCTTTTGTCTATAGACAATGGGAGGGAATACATGTATTGGATATCTTTGTCTATGGACAATGAGGTGAAAAACATGTATTGGGTGTTTTTGTCTATAGACAATGAGAGGGAATATATGTATTGGATGCCTTTGCCTACAGACAATAGGGGTACGCACCTGTTAGATTCGCTTTCGACCGCAGACGAGAGGCGAAAAAACAGGGGGAGGAGAGGGGCGGCGACGGTTTTGGAGGTGGCGAGGCGCTGAACGAGAGGGGTGCCCATACACATATATAATAGGTATGGGTCAGCCTTTGGAAAGCTCTTTGCGGAGGAAGGGGGCGGTGCGACTCTCGGTCTGTAGATCGGCGGCGAGGGCTTCGGGCGTGCCGGTGAAGAGGATGCGACCGCCGCCACGGCCACCGTCGGGGCCCATGTCGATGAGGTAGTCGGCGCTCTTGATGACGTCGAGGTTGTGCTCAATGACGATGATGGTGTTACCCTTGTCGACGAGCTTGTTGAGGACGCCGAGTAGGACGCGGATGTCTTCGAAGTGCAGGCCGGTGGTGGGTTCGTCGAGGATGTAGAGCGTGCGGCCGGTGTCGCGTTTGGCGAGTTCGGTGGCCAGCTTGACGCGCTGACTTTCGCCGCCGGAGAGGGTGGTGGAGGGTTGGCCGAGCTTGATGTAACCCAGGCCGACGTCTTGCAACACCTTGATCTTGCTGAGGATGGCGGGGATGTTTTCGAAAAATTCGACGGCCATGTTGATCGTCATGTCGAGGACGTCGGCGATGGACTTGCCGCGGTAGCGCACCTCGAGTGTCTCGCGGTTGTAGCGGCGGCCGTGGCAGTCTTCGCAGGGCACGAGCACGTCGGGCAGGAAGTTCATTTCGATCGTTTTGTAGCCGTTGCCTTTGCACGTTTCGCAGCGTCCGCCGGAGACGTTGAACGAGAAGCGTCCGGGCTTGTAGCCGCGGATCTTGGCTTCGGGCAGGCTGACGAAGAGGTTGCGGATGTCGGCAAAGACGCCCGTGTAGGTGGCCGGATTGCTGCGTGGGGTGCGGCCGATGGGCGACTGGTCGACGTTGACCACCTTGTCGATGTGCTCGATGCCCTCGATGGACTGGTAGGGCAGGGGCTCCTGTTCCGAGCGATAGAATCGCTGGCTGAGGATGGGCTGGAGGGTGGCGTTGATGAGGGTGGATTTGCCGCTTCCGGAGACGCCGGAGACGCAGATGAAGGTGCCCAGCGGGAAGCTGACGTCGACCTTCTTCAGGTTGTTGCCCGTGGCGCCTCGGAGCACGAGGTGATGGCCGTTGCCGGGGCGACGTGTGGCGGGCACCTCGATCTGGCGTCGGCCGTTGAGGTATGACGAGGTGAGGGTGTCGGTCTTGATCATCTCGTCGGGTGTGCCGGCAAAGACGACTTCGCCGCCGAGCCGCCCCGCCTTGGGACCCATGTCGACGACGTAATCGGCGCTCAGCATCATGTCCTTGTCGTGCTCCACGACGATGACCGAGTTGCCCGTGTCGCGCAGCTCTTTGAGGGAGTCGATGAGGCGGATGTTGTCGCGCTGATGGAGGCCTATGCTGGGCTCGTCGAGGATGTAGAGCACGTTGACGAGGCGGCTGCCGATCTGCGTAGCCAGGCGGATGCGTTGGCTTTCGCCGCCGGAGAGGGTGGCCGAGGGGCGGTTGAGGGAGAGGTAGTCGAGGCCGACTTCGAGGATGAAGTCGAGGCGCGAGCGGATCTCTTTGAGGATCTCCACGGCGATGGTGCGCTGCGCCGGCGAGAGCTTTTCCTCCAGGCCGTTGACCCACTTGGAAAGCTCGGCGATGTCCATCGAGGCCGGCTCGGCGATGTTCTTGCCGTCGATGAAGTAATGCAGCGCTTCCTTGTTCAGGCGCTGGCCCTGACATTCGGGACAGACGGCGGTGCGGATGAATGGTGCGGGCTTTTTGCGCGCGGTGGCCGTGGCCTCGTCGTCGCTTTCGCCTTGCATCATGGCGATGTATTTCGCCACGCCCTCGTAGGCGTAGGAGAAGCTGGAGTGGCCGAGCCACGTCGTCGTGACGGCCACGGGTTCCTCGGTGCCGTTGATGATCTCGTCCATCGCCTCTTCGGGGAGGTCCTTGATGGGCGTCTTGAGCGTCGCGCCGTGTCGCTTGCAGAGGGCTTCGATCTGTCGGAAGACGAGCGTGTCTTTGTATTTCCCGAGGGCCACGATGCCCCCCTTGTAAATACTGAGCGAGGGGTCGGGGATAATCTTCTCCATGTCGATCACGTTCACTTCGCCGAGGCCTTTGCAGCGTGGGCAGGCGCCGTGGGGCGAGTTGAAAGAGAAGTTGTGTGGCGCCGGCTCGCTGTAAGCCAGTCCGGTCACGGGGCACATCAGTCGGCGGCTGTAGTAACGCATCTCGTCCGTCGTGGCGTCGAGCAGCAGGATGAGTCCGTCGCCCTGCTTCATGGCCACGCGGAGGCTCTCCTTGAGGCGTGGCCCGTCGTTGATGCTGACCACGAGCTTGTCGATGACCACCTCAATGCTGTGCATCTTGTATCGATCCAGCTTCATGCCTCGGCTGATCTCCATCAGCTTGCCATCGACGCGCACGTTGAGGTAGCCCTTCTTGCGCACCTGCTCGAAGAGCTCCTTGTAGTGCCCCTTGCGGTTGCGGACGAGCGGTGCGAGGAGGTACATCTTCCGGCCGTCATACTCCCGCATGATCAGCTCCAGAATCTGCTCCTCGGTGTACTTGACCATCTTTTCGCCGCTGAGGTAGGAGTAGGCCTCGCCGGCGCGGGCGTAAAGCAGGCGGAGGAAGTCGTAGACCTCCGTCGTGGTGCCGACGGTGGAGCGCGGGTTGCGGTTCGTCGTCTTTTGCTCGATGGAGATGACGGGGCTTAGGCCGGTGATCTTGTCCACGTCCGGCCGCTCCACGTTGCCCATGAAGTTGCGGGCGTAGGCCGAGAAGGTATCGATGTAGCGGCGCTGACCTTCGGCGAAGATGGTGTCGAAGGCGAGCGACGACTTGCCGCTTCCACTCATGCCCGTGATGACGGTGAGGCGGTTGCGGGGCAACTCGACGTCGATATTCTTCAGGTTGTGCACGCGCGCACCCCATACGCCAATGGTGCCACCCCGCTCGACGCGGTCGTCTGTCTCCTCTTCTTTCTTCTTACCTATTGCCATAAGTCATTCACTTCGTCACCCAGCGCTGGTCGTAGACGGTGCGGTTGGGGGAGGTGTAATAGAGGTCTTGTTTGCGGGGGATGAGGATGGTGTAGCTGCGGCCATTGGAGATGAGCTTCGAGTCGCGCAGCCAGGGGTTGAAGCGCTTGAGGTCGGCGTAGGTGATGTCGTGCGACTTAGCGAAGGCCACCAAATCGGGGATACCGGCCGAGACCGTCACCTCGTCGCAGGAGATGGGCGCGTAGAGGTCGCGTGGGCGGAGGGAGAAGCCATACTTCTGCGGGTTCTCGAAGATGAGCTTCGTGGCCAGGATGCGGTAGACATAGCGTGCCGTCTCCTCGACGAGCCAGAGGTTCAGCACGGATGTCTCGCGCTGTGAGGCGAAGGCGCCCGAGATACGCCCCATGCCCGCGTTGTACGATGCGGCGGCCGAGGCCCAGTCACCGTATTTATTGTAGGCGTCCTTGAGGTAGCGGCAGGCGGCCTCCGTGGCGCGGGCCACGTTGTAACGCTCGTCCACGCTGGGCGTGATCGTCAGGCCATATTCCCGTCCGGCTGATTCCAAGAACTGCCACATGCCTGCAGCGCGCGCTGGCGATACGATGCGCGGATCGAGATGGCTCTCCACGACGGCCAGATACTTGAAGTCCTCTGGCACTCCGTTGGCCTTCAGGATGGGCACGATGATGGGGAAGTAGCGGTTGGCGCGCTTGATGGTCAGCATCGTGGTGGAGTGGAAGTAGGCCAGGCTGCTCAGCTCGCGGTCCATGGACTCATACATATTATATCGGGTCAAGTCGATCGTCTGGCCGCAGAAGGTGACCTTCTCCGGCACCTCGGGCGAGGTGATCCAGCCGTCGTCCTGTCGGGGCTGTTCGGAGTTTTGCGATTGGACGGGGAAGCAGGCCGTCAGGCTGATCAGTCCGGCCGCGAGGAAGCAGGCCGTGAATTGTTTCGTTCTCATTCTCTCTCTTATGCTTATTGATTACTGTGATTCTTGTTTGAACTGGAGCGCACGACGTTGATGTCGCCGCTTTTACGGTGCGTTTTGCCGTCCGTTCCGGTGTATTCGATGACGTAGTAATAGGCGCCAGCGGGCACGTACTGTCCGCGATAGCGGCCATCCCAACCGCCGTTCGGGTCGGTCCAGTGGTAAAGCAGGCTGCCCTGCCGATTGAAGACGGACGCGCTGAAGCGCACGACCGACTTATGGGCCACCTTGAACACGTCGTTCACGCCCGGCGAACTCTCGGGCGAGAAGACGTTGGGCACCTCCAGCACGGTCTCCGTGACGCTGATCTTGTAGCTATTGTCCTTGTTGGTGCATCGGCCCGAGCGGTCGCTCACCTCCAGCGTGACGGTGTAGTTGCCCACGCGGTCGAAGGTGTACGTCATCTCCGGATCCGTGAAGCGCACGATGGGCACATCGCCCGTAGCCTCTCGCCGCGTGACTTGCCAGACGAAGAGCGATGCCACCGGGGTGTTGGCCTGCGCTCGGAAGCGGATCTCAGCCGGAGCCGAGAGTTCGCCCGTTTTGAGCTTGAGGTTCGACCGAGTCTCCGACGTGAGCGTCGTATCGGCGTGCACCTCTAAGGCCACCGCTTGGTAGTGGTCTATGGTCGCTGTCTGCTCGACGCCAAAGGCACGCGCGAAGAGGTCGCCCGTCAGGTCGATCTTCGTGTCCGTGAGTGGCGGGCGGCTCAGCGAGACGTCGAAGGGATTGCCGCTGAGGGTGTCGATAAGTAACTGCTCGGTGAAGGTGCGGGTCTGTTCGCTCCACGTCTGCGTCAGGTAGCTGACTTCGAATGCGCGTTTGAGCTCCATCGCCTTGCCGTCGGGCAGGTAGTAGTTGAGTGCGGGCAGGTCGGCCGTGCCCGCCAGTCGCAGCGACGAGCAGGCGTCGGACGAGGGGGACACACTGAGGCTCGTGAGGCGTGCAGGATAGCGGCTGTAATCGATGATCCAAACGTAGCGACGCAGCTCACCGCTACCGTCAACGACGAAGTAGCCGTAGCCCTCCGCAGGGTTCGTGACCGTTGAGGTAGACCCGCTTTGGGTCGAGGCCACCGCCTCCCAATCGTCCTCTATGGCTGCCTTGGTGCGGTAGCGATACCAGCGGTGCGTGCCTGTGCCGGTGTGGCTGAGGGTCACGCCGTCGGTGCCGTAGACTAAGTAAACTTCCAGCTTGTAAGCCGTATTCTCCGCTGCCCGGATGGGCGTCTTGGCGCCGCCGCTGACTTGATACTGGGCCCGGAGCGTGCCTCCCGTCCACCCGATCGCGAGCAGAAAAAGGAGTATGGAGCCTACGCTCGGTGCCACCCTGCGGCGGCTTGCTCCATCATGAAAAATCGTCTTACCCATACCTTTATCCAAATGAGCGGCAAAAGTAGGCGTGGAAATGAGAATGGACAGAGGGGGCGCTATCGCGAGGGCAAGGTGTCGCTCTGAATCTGCGGCGGGAATCACAAAGCCAATCTCCGGTTTCGTGAAACGCCTTCCCGCCGCGGGAAATGAGACCTTTTTTGCTTCCTGCGCAACGCAGGGAGCAAAAAAGGGCGTCTTTCGGAGCCCTGCGTTGCGCAGGAAGCAAAAAGAGGGTCTTTTTCGGGCCCTGCGTTGCGCAGGAAGCAAAAAGGGGGTCTTTTTCGGGCCCTGCGTTGTGCAGGAAGCAAAAAAGGGTCTTTTTCGGGCCCTGCGTTGCGCAGGAAGCAAAAAGAGGGTCTTTTTCGGGCCCTGCGTTGTGCAGGAAGCAAAAAGGGGGTCTTTTTCGGGCCCTGCGTTATGCAGGAAGCAAAAAAGGGTGTCTTTCGGGGCCCTGCGTTGCGCAGGGAGCAAAAAAGGCCCCAAAAGGGGCGACCACCGGAGTGGCCGCCCCTTTGCATATCCCCCTGTGGGGGAGAGGAACGATGAGTAAGTAGAAAGTGCTTCTAAGACTTACAACCCCGAAGTGATGAGCTCCGAAGAGGTGCTCTTGCGCCGATTTAGGCACCCGATCAGGAAGCCAGCCAGGGCGAAGAAGATCCAGTCCAGACCGTCAGCATGCAGCGGCACATGGGCGCCGTAGAAACGACCGAAAGCACCGAGCGAGATGTTGGCCGCCTCGAGTCCGGAGATGAGCGCCGAGATGAGCGTCAGGCCAACGGTCCAGGCGTAGACGCTGCGCCGACTGCCGAAGCGGCTGTCCAAAAAGGCGAGCGCGATGAGCACAATGGCCAGCGGATAGAGGAACATGAGCACGGGCACGGCGGCAGAGATGATGGTCTTCAGCCCGAAGGTGCCGACGGCGAAGGAGATGATGACGAACGCCACGGCGTAGCCCTTGTACGAGAGGCCGCCGAACTGCGAGTGGAAGTAGCTGGCGCAGGAAGTGACGAGTCCGATGCTGGTCGTTAGGCAGGCCAGCAATACGATCACAGCCAGGATCAGCGCCCCCGGTTCACCGAAGAGCAGTCGGGCAGATCCAGCCAAGACAGGCGCACCGGTGTCGAGGATGCCGAGCTGCTCGACGCTGGCGGCGCCCAGTCCTGCGATGAAGACGTAGACCACGCCTAAGCAACCGATGGCAATCATGCCCGCGCGCATGGTGGCGCCCATCACCTCGTGGCGTGTCGTGGCGCCGTGTTGCGTGACGAACTCAATGACCAGGATGCCAAAGACGAACGAGGCCAGAGCGTCGAGCGTGTTGTAGCCGTCGATGAAGCCTTGCTGGAGGGCTACGGCGGGCGTGGCGTAGGCTTCGGTCGGCGAGCCGGGCGTACCGGGCGGCGTGATCAGCGATTTGACGATGAGGACAACGATCGTCGTCAGTAGCATAGGGGTCAGGATGCCGCCAATGCGTCCGACCAGCTTCTGGGGGTTGATGGAAAGCCAAAGCGTGACGAGGAAGAAGACGACGAGGAAAGCCGTCTGCGCCCATTCCGGTGCATCGGCTGCGAGGAAGGGGCGTACGGCGATCTCGAACGAGACGGTGCCCGTACGAGGAATGGCGAAGGCGGGGCCGATGGAGAGGTAGAGGGCCAGCGTAAAGAGTATGCCGAAGAGGGGGTGTACGCGTCCGGCCAGCTCCTGCACGTTGCGGCAACCAGAGTAGCCCATGGCCAGGACGCCCGCCAGGGGCAGTCCGACGCCAGTCAATACGAAGCCCATCACGGCCCACCACACGTTCGTTCCGGCGCGTTGGCCTAAGGCGGCGGGGAAAATCAAGTTGCCAGCTCCGAAGAAGAGGGCAAACAACATCAGTCCGACGGCGAGGAAAGCACGCCGTGTCATTTGGGTAGAATTTTGGTTAGGCATGGGATAAAGTGTTAGGGGGAGAGTGAATAGTTAGTAGCGGGATTAGAAAAAGGAGAGGCCCTGTCGGCCATTCCATGTGTCGAATAGTCCGACAGGGCCTCTTGCTCATTGGGGGGCAGGAGCCTCGTTCGTTGGATCGGGGGTTCCTGCCCCCTCCGGAGAGGGGGAAGGTCAGTAGCCGAAGATGTCTTGCGGGGTGAGGAGCTTGACCTCACCTAAGGAGCGGAGCTTGTTCATGTCAATGTCTTTCGAATTGCCCAGAACAGCATAGTGGTACGTGCGGCCCTTGATCCATTTCTCTTGGAAGGCCTTGACGTCAGCCAGGGTCATGCTCTGCACCTTCTCGAAGATGGCCTTGTTGCGGTCGTAGTCCACGCCCATGTCTTTGGCATGCAGGTAGGCCCAGAGCACATCGCCCTTCACCGTGCGCTCGGTGCGCAGGCGAGCCAGGATGGCGTCTTTGGCGATCTTGAAGGCAGCTTCGCTCTCGGGCATGTTGTTGATGATCTCCATGAAGGCGTCGATAGCCTGAGGCATCTTGTCGTTCTGCGTGGCCACGAAGGCTTGGAAGACGTAGGGGCGCGTCTTGTCGGAGGGCGTGATCAGGACGGCGTTGGCTGAGTAAGCCAGGCCGCGCGATTCACGCATCTCTTGGAAGACGATGGCGTTCATGCTGCCGCCGAAATACTCGTTGTAGAGCGTTACGCCGGGATCGTTAGCCACATCGAAGGGCTCGCCACGGTTAGAATACTGGAGGTAGTAGATCTGTTTGGCGTTGTACTCGGCCAGCATGACGGTGTTGCTTGGCGTCTGCACCAGCATGACGGGCTTCTTAGCCAACGGAGCGGGTTTATCGGCCGTGCGATGGAGCTGGTCGAGGCTCTTGAGTACATCCGATTCGGCGCCGGGGCCATAGTAGAGCACGGAGTGCTGCTTGGTGAAGAGGTCGCGCACCTTAGCCAGAAGCGTGTCGGAGGTGAGCGCCTTCAGTGCGTCGTTCGTCAGCACGGTGGCTTTGATATGCTCCGGCCCATACATGACGTAGCGACGCAGGGCTCCGAAGTTCTGTCCCTGATTCAGTTTCGCATCGGCGCGGGCCTTGATCCGATCGGCTTTGAGGTTCGTGAGCACGTTCTCGTCTGGCTTAGCGTCAGCGATCAGTTCCTCCATCAGCTCGAGGGCTTTGGGCATGTTCTCGCTCAGTCCGCTGACGGAAACGTAGCAACGCTCATCGGTCACATTGGCGCTGAAGGAGCAGGCGATGTCAAAGAACTCCTTCTTGATCTCCGTGGGCGACTTCTTGCTGGTGCCGAGGTAGCTGAGATAATCGAAGGCGGTGCCAAGGGTGGCGTCGTCGTTGCGACCCATATCGAAGACGTACATGAGTTCAAACACATCCGTCGTCTCGTTCTTCTTGTAGAGCAGAGGCAGGCCAGACTTCAGCGAAGCGGTGCTCATGTCCTTTTTGAAGTCTAAGAATACGGGCTCGATGGGCTTCACTTCGGTCAGCTGAATCTCACGGAGGAAGGCGCTGGCGGTGTCACGATTCGTGGCGATGGGTGTGATCTCCGGTTTGTCGATCTTCTTGAATCCCGGTTGGCCTTCGCGCTTGAAGACTACGGCGTAGGCGTTTTCGCCCAGCTTCTCGTTGGCAAACTTGACGATGTCGGCCTTCGTGATCTTCTCCATTCGTTCGATCTGATGCACCATGTCGGCCCAGCTGACACCGTTGACAAAGGCGTCGACGTAGGCATTGGCGCGGCCCTCGTTCGAGTCATATTCCTTCATCAGCTCCAGCTTGTAGTTGGCCACGCAGGCACGCAGCAGCGACTCGTCGAAGTCGCCCTTGCGCAGTTTGGCCACCTCCTCGAGCAGCAGGTCGCGCGCCTGTTCGAGCGTCTGACCGTCCTTAGGCCGGGCGTTGAGGAGAAACATGCCGTAATCCGCGAAGGTGTAGGGATAGCAATAGGACGAGAGCACCTTTTGCGCGTGGATGAGGTCGAGGTCGATGAGACCTGCCTGATCATTGTAGAGCAGAGAGGCAGCCAGGATGGCCAGGTCGTTGTCCGCTGAGGCTTCGCCACCGATGCGCCACGCCACGTTGACGTTCGCTGCCTCCACGCCGCGCACCTCCTTCGTTGTCGGGGTGGTGATTGGCGCCTCCTCTTTGAAGGTAGGCTTGGGCAGGCTGTCGTTCGGCTTCATGTCGCCGAAGTATTTCTTGATGATGGCGATCATCTCGTCCGGATCGAAGTCGCCCGAGAGACAGATGGCCATGTTGTTGGGCACATACCAGGTCTCGTAATAGCGCTTGATGTTCGTGATCGAGGGGTTCTTGAGGTGCTGCTGGGTGCCGATGACGGACTGCGTGCCGTAGGGGTGATTGAAGAAGAGCATCGAGCGGAGGGTGTCGATCACGGTCCGTGCATCGCTGGCCAGACCCATGTTGTACTCCTCATAAACGGCTTCAAGCTCGGTATGAAAGCCGCGGATGACGCTGTTTTGGAAGCGATCCGCCTGGATCTTGGCCCAGTTCTCGATCTGGTTCGAGGGGATGTCCTCGGTGTAGCAGGTGACGTCGAAGTTCGTGTACGCGTTCGTGCCCGTGGCGCCGATAGCGGCCATCAGCTTGTCGTACTCGTTGGGGATGGCATACTGCGAAGCCTTGTTGCTGATGCTATCGATCTGACGATAGAGTGCCTTGCGTTCGGCCTCGTCGGTGGTTTTGCGATAGACTTCAAAGAGGCGTTCGATCTCGTCGAGGAGGGGCTTTTCGGCCTCATAGTTCGACGTCCCAAAGTGGGTGGTGCCCTTGAACATGAGGTGCTCAAAGTAGTGCGCCAGGCCGGTGGTCTCTGCTGGGTCGTTCTTTCCGCCTACGCGAACGGCGATATAAGTCTGGATGCGGGGCGCCTCTTTGTTGACGCTCATGTAGACCTTCAGGCCGTTGTCGAGGGTGTAGATGCGGGTCTTCAGCGGGTCGCCGTCGACCGTCTCATAGTCCGATTTTGCGCTCGGACCTTTGCAATTCGCGGCGGTAAACATCCCCGTGAGGATGACTGCCAGCGTGGTGACAAAAAACTGCTTTGCTTTCATAGATAAACAACAATGATTAGCGGGATAGCTGTGTATACTTTCGGATTATCTCTTCTGGGTATTGTATTTTAATGAAACAAAAGTAGGGCTTTCGATAAGAAGAACAAATCGTAAGCGAAAAAAATGCTGAAGCACTTTTTCGTAGGGGTACGAAGGTCTCCCGCAAGTTGCAGGAGATGGTTCGTAGAGGTACGAAGGTCTCCCGCAGATTGCAGGAGATATAGAATTATGTCATCTGTAAACAGAT
>ERZ773043.1608-NODE-1608-length-12631-cov-11.816158_pt1 | contig 12631 bp, 7 predicted proteins | sample MGYA00580636_ERZ773043 | MGnify/ENA primary metagenome ERZ773043 (study PRJEB29015, sample SAMEA2737992) | human oral metagenome | biome: human oral; feature: human-associated habitat; material: dental | place: China | collected 2065 ... | reverse complement strand
GACGGCCATGGCGGCGGCCGGCAGCCTTCCGGCCGCAACGAGACCGCCAGCACCGAACCGCTGAAGCCCGCCGTGCAGACCCCGGTCCAGACCGTGGCACACGACGGCGAACACACGCTCGACGCCGCCCTGTTCGGCCGGGGCGTAACGGGCAAATCCATCGACTACGTCGTGCTGCAGCGCGTACGCGTGCGCAGCGGCAGCACCGACGGCGGCACGGATACCGGTGCCGACGACACCACCAGCGGCCTGTGGCTGCGTCACGACGACGGCTCCGCCCCTACCCGCCTGGCACCCGGCGCCATCATCGCCAAAGCCGATTTCGGCCGCGTGTTCTGGAGCGCCGAAGACAACGCCGGCGGCGAATTCCAGTTCGTTGCCAGCGATGCGCGGGGCGTGCCAGTCGGCGGTGCCACACCGCAGATCGTGACCGTGCAGGAGCTGCCCCCGGTACCCGTATATCCGGAACAGCCCGTCAGCTACACCGTCGCCCACGACCAGACACTGGCCATCGACGCCCAGGCCCTGGCCGGCCAGAACCCGAAAACGGCCCCGGCCGGTGGCGTGCGCATCGACGGCATCGATGCCAGCCAGGCCGACGGCAGCACGCCCGCCCTGTACCTGAAGGCAGAAGACGGGACACTGACCGCCGTGACCGCCGGCACCGTGGTGGCACCGGCCGACTTCGGCCGTCTCGTCTGGGACAGCGCCCACAATGACGGCGGCAGTTTCCGCTTCACGGCCCTGAACGCCAGCGGTGAGGCAACCGGCACCCCGCAGACCGTCACCATCCACGAAGCCCCCCTCGCCCCCGTCTATGCGGACGATCTGGGCTTCAAGGCCAGCCACGACGCACAGCACCCGGTCGATGGCACCCTGTTTGCCGGCCAGGACGCCACCCGTCGCCCGCCGGCCGTGCGCATCCTGTCCCTCTCCGAAAACGCCGACAAGGCCGACGGCCTTTCGCCCCTGTACATCCAGTATCCGGGGAACCGGGTGTTCCTGAAGCCGGGCGACACCATCAGCGCCGAGGACTTCGACAAGGTCCGCTGGGACGCCATGAACTCCGAAGGCGGCAGCTTCCGCTTCATGCCGGTGGATGCCCAGGGTGCCGACGTACCCGGCTGGACGGCCCAGACCGTCACGGTACGCGAGTATCCCGACTATCCGGATTATCCGGAGGCCCTGCCCACCCATGTCGTGCCGCAGGACGCCATGCTGGCCCTGCCCGCCACCGTCTTTGCCGGCAACCGCCCGGCCAGCAGTCCGGCCTTCATCCAGATCTCGGCCATCGATGCCACCATCCAGGACGGCACTGGCTCGCCCCCCATGCTGAAGGGCGAAGACGGCCGGCTCACCCCGCTGAAGGTGGGTGACATCGTGCCGGCCGCCCAGTTCGGCCAGATCCGCTGGGATGCCGGCCACAACGGCGGTGGCAGCTTCGAGTTCATCGCGCTGGATGCCGACCAGGATCCCCTGCCCCACCTGCCGGCGCAGGTCGTGCAGGTGCACGAATCGCCCGTTGCGCCCACCTATGCGGCCAACAGCACCGTCCCGGTGGCGCATGACGGCGTCGCCAGCATGAAGGCGCAGATTCTGGGCGGCACCGCCTCGGAAAACCGTCCGGCCCAGGTGCGCATCGACCGCATCAGCCCGGAGGGCGATACCGACGCCAGCCGGCCGGCCCTCTACATCGACCGCGACGGCACGAAGGAGCCCCTGCAGGCCGGCAGCGTCGTCGATCGCGCCGATTTTGCGCTGGTGCGCTGGGATGCCGGTGACAACGACGGTGGCCAGTTCAGCTTCACGGCCCTGGACGGCGACGGCGTGCCCATCGTCGATGCCAGCCGCCAGCCCGTCAGCCAGACCGTGACGGTGCACGAATCGCCCGAAGGCCCGGTGTACGACAACGACACCCCGCTGCTGGTGGCCCACGACCAGACACTGCCCATCGATGCCAGCGTGCTGGCCGGCAGTGATGCTGCCCGCAAGCCGGCCTTCGTGCAGATCGTGGCCATCGACCCGGCCAACCCCGACCAGGGGGCCTCCGGCCCCCTCAGCCTGGTCTCTGCGGCCTCCCCGGCCGGAGAACCCGTGCGGGCCGGGCAGACCATCAGTGCCGACGATTTTGCCAACCTGCGCTGGGACAGTGCCCACAACGAAGGCGGCACCTTCCGCTTCATCCCGCTGGACGGGCGGCAGCAGCCCATCGTGGGCTTTGGCGAGCAGACCGTCACCGTGCGTGAATCGCCGCTGCCGCCCGTCTACGACAGCCCCCGGCTCACCCTCGACGTGGAGCAGAACCTGACGCACGCCCTGGCGCGCTCGCTGTTCGATGGCAGCGATCCCTCCCGTGCCCCCAGCTTCGTGGCCATCACGAAGGTCAGCGTCAACGATGCCGAGGCCGATCACCCCAGCGGCCTGATGCTCCGCTACCCGGATGGCTCGCTGCATCCACTGCCCTCCATGCCGATGGTGCTGAGCCAGGCCGCCATCAACAATCTGGTCTGGGACGCCCGCCACAACACCGGCGGCAAGTTCACCTTCGTGGCGCTGGACAGTGCCTACCTGCCGCTGCTGGGCGCCGACGACCAGGTGATCCGGCGCACCATCACCATCAACGAACCGGCCCTTGCGCCGGATTATCCGGCCAGCCGCGAGGCCCTGAACACGGCACACGATGCGGTCGTGACGCTGAATCCGTCCCTGTTCACGGGTGACACGGAAAACAAGGCCCCCGCGAAGATCCGGATCACGGCACTGCAGGTGGACGAGCACCGCACGCCCGAGACCCCTGCCCTGCAGATCGATGCCGATGGCAAGGGCGGCACCGTCCCCACCGCCCTGAACACCGGTGACACCATCGACGCCGCCGATTTTGCCAAGCTGTCGTGGAACACCGTCGGCAACAAGGGCGGCAGCTTCACCTTCGTGCCGCTGGACAGCAAGGGCAACGAGATCCCCGGTGCCGTCGCCCAGACCATCACCATCCACGAGGACCAGCTGCCCGCCCCGCAGTACGATGATCCTGCAGCCCCCATCGTGACGCCGCACGACCAGGACGTTGCCCTGCAGGCCGACACCTTCATCGGCACCATCCCCGGCAATGCGCCACCGAAGATCCGCATCACGGCCATCGAAGCCCTGAACGATGCCGGCCAGAGCACGACCACCGGCAACACCCTGCAGATCGACCGTGACGGCCCGGGCGGCGAGGCCCCCGTGCAGGTCAGCGTCGGCCAGCTGATCGATCGCGCCGACTTCGACAAGCTCAGCTGGAACGCCACCGGCAACGCCGGCGGCAGCTTCTCGTTCGAGCAGGTCGATGCCAACGGCGAGCTGATCCCCACCACCCGGGTGCAGACCGTCACCGTGCATGAATCACCGGTGGCGCCCACCTATGCCGGCGAGGGCTCGACCGTGAACACGGCCTGGAACTGGGCACACCCGTTTGCCCGCGTTCCGGACATCGAGAACAGGCTGCTGGGCACCGATGCCGCACATCGCCCGGCCTACCTGATGGTCACGGAAGTCAATCCGGTCAACCAGACCAGCCAGGCCGAATCGCAGGCGCCGCTCACCCTGCGCCACGAGGCCCAGGGCAGCACACCGGCCCGTACCGTGGTCATTCCGGGCGCGGGCGCCGACAGCACCCAGGCCGAGGCAGAGCAGTCGATCATTGCTGCCGGGGACGTGAGCAAGCTGTACTGGAACGGCAAGTTCAACGACGGCGGCTTCTTCACCGTGGTGGCGCTGGATGCCGACAAGGTGCCCATCCTGGGGGCCGACGGCAAGCCCGTGACCCAGACCATCCACGTCAACGAGCTGCCGCACAGCCCGCAGTACGAGGTAAACGGCAGCAACGCCGTGTCCCTGCGCGTGCCGCACGACTACAACAGCTTCGTGCTGAAACCCGCGCTGTTCAGCGGTGAGGCCAGTGAGCACGTGCCCGCCCAGGTGCGCATCGACGGCTTTGCCGTGGCGGGCACGATCCCGCCGCAGATGCTGCCGGCCACCGGCCTCTACCTGATGAAGGACGGCGTACGCACGAACCTGAAACAGGGCGACACCATCCAGGCCGCCGACTACGACAAGGTACGCTGGGACTCCACCCAGAACGACGGCAACATCCGGATCCGCTTCACCGCGCTGGACGAGCACGGAGCCGAGATTCTGAAGAACCCGGACACGACGGCGCACCGGTATCTGGACATCCGTGAAGATGCCTTCGATCTGCAGATCAGTGACACCGTTTTCCCCTTCCAGTACAACGCCCATGCACATCTCTCCAGTGGCGCCCGTGGACCACGCTTCTGGGGCAATGGCGAACATCACGTCGCATCCATCCGGATCGACAAGATCGACGCCATCAACGCAAAGCCAGGGTCTGCAGCCTTGCGCCAGGGTCAGTCGCTGAATGACCCTGCGGTCAACGAAGGTGACATCCTCTATCCCAACAGCCAGAAATTCCTCCTGTACTGGCACGGAGCGTACAACGATGGCGGTTCCTTCCGATTCACCCCGCTGGACGCACAGGGAAACACCTTCATCGACCATGACGGCAACGAGATCTCGCGCGTCATCACCGCCTATGAAAGCGCACCGCGCCCCTCTTACGTCCCGCCGGCCGAAGCACACTTCAGCGTGACGCCGGGTCAGGACCAGAAGATCGAACCCAGGTTCGTGATGGGTAGAAATGCTGCCATCAAGCCCATGGCCATCCGTTTCCAGGACTTCACCGAAAACGGCGACACGGATCCGGGCCAATCACCGGTGTATGTGCTGCGCAATGGCCAGAAGGTCTACCTCGCGAAAGGCGACAAGGTGCTGGAGAGCGAGTACGACAGCCTCTACTGGGATGCGCACCACAACCAGGGCGGCACGTTCACCTTCTACGGCCTGGACGGGAGGGACGAAATCATCTTCAACACGCTCCCACAGACCGTCACCGTCAATGCCACCCAGCCGGCCCCCGCCGCCGGCAGCAAGAGCCTGACCGTTGCAGGCAACGCCCTGCAGCTCGACGATCTGGTGAACGGGCAGCATGCTTCACAGGGAGAGCCGGCAGCCCAGACCGGAGAGCGCGCGGGCCAGACATCCCCGCAGGCCGGCACGACGCCCCTCCACGCAGCAGACCTGACAACCGGTCAGGCCGCTGCGCATGCCGGCACCTCCGCAGGTGCCACGGGGGCCGCCAGTATGAACACGGCCAGCGCCACCCCTGCCACGCAGAACCTGTGGCACGGCACCGGCCCGCTGCAGGACGAGCTGCAGCATCTGCCGCTGGTCTGAGCCGGCACACAGGAGCTGGCCAAACCGACCATGCCCCCTGCCGGAAAGCGTCAACGCTTCCCGGCCGAGGGTTCTCGTATCAGGAAACGCACTATTGTTTTTGTATATACATTTGAATATACTTTCATACCATGAAGGCAGACCCTTTGAGTATCGAATGGGACGCCGGCAACTGGCCCAAATGCGGGAAGCACGGCGTCTCCCGCGTAGAGATCGAACAGGTTCTGGGCGCGGGGCGTATTGCCCCCGATATCAGACACTCAGCGCAAGAGCCTCGATATATCGCAGTCGGGCGCACACAGGAACAGCGCCCAGTATTTGTTGCCTTTGCCGTGCGCAAACAACCAGACGGCCGGCAAACGATACGTCCCATCAGCGCACGCTACATGCACGCCCGGGAGGCAAAACGCTATGAAGAAAGTACCTGAATTCAAGTCCGATCAGGAGGCGGAAGCCTTCCTCGAACAGGATCTGTCCGATCTGGATTTCTCCCAGTTCAAACCGATGCCCTTCGAGATTGCCCGCAAGGAAGCCGCCCTGCACATGCGGATTCCCCTGGGGCTACTGGACGCACTCAAGGCCAGGGCAGCCAGCAAGGGAATTCCGTATACCCGCTATGTCCGCATGCTGATCGAAGCGGACATCGCCCGGGCAGGCTGACATCCACGGAGCGCCCCCATGGCGGCCGCCCCTGGTGCGTGTCATGGCGCTGTCCGTTCCTGTGCCCCTGCGCCGCGCCCGGCCCGCCACATCAGCCAGGCGCCGAACACCAGCATCGGCAGCGTGAGCGCCTGGCCGGCCGTGAACGGCCCCCAGAAACCGTCGTCCGGTTCGCGCACGTATTCGACCAGAAAGCGGCAGAGCCCATAGCCCAGCAGAAACAGCCCGCTCACTGCGCCGGTAGGCCGGGGCCTGCGCGAATACAGCCACAGCACCACGAACATCAGCAGCCCTTCGGCCGCCAGCTCGTACAGCTGCGACGGATGGCGTGGCAACATACTGCCCGACTGCGGAAACACCATGCCCCAGGGCACATCCGTGACCCGGCCCCACAGCTCGCCATTGATGAAATTGCCCAACCGGCCGGCCGCCAGCCCCAGCGGCACCAGCGGCGCCACGAAATCCATCAGGTCCAGCCACTTCAGGCCATGGCGACGGGCAAACAGCGCGCACGACAGCAGCACGCCAACCAGCCCGCCATGAAAGGCCATGCCCCCTTCCCACACATAGAAAATGTGCAGCGGGTTGCTGAGGTAGTACGGCAGCCCGTAGAAGAGCACATGGCCCAGCCGGCCGCCGATCACGGCGCCCAGCACCCCGTAGAACATCAGGTCTTCGATGTCCTTGCCGGTGAGGCCGTACAGCGGCTGGCCGGGCTGGCGCTGCGCGATGCGCATGCGGCCCAGCAGCAGGAACTGCGTGAAGGCCACCAGATACATCAGCCCATACCAGCGAATGGCCAGCGGACCGATCTGCAGGGCAACGGGATCGAACTGGGGATGAGTGAGCATGTCGGGGAGAAGAAGAAAGCACAGCCCGGCGCAGTTGCACCGCACCGGGCAGCGGTCCAACAGACGGCCGCTTCATGCACGCAATTCTGACATGCTTTGACGGGCAGGTGCCGGGGGACGGGCTGCCCCTCTGCCCCCCCGCAGCACCCACATCAGGTGCTGAACATGCAGTCTCCCGCCGAAGTCCATGCTGCAGGGTGAATCATGGCATCATTCCTCCCCGCGTTGGCCTCAGCCGTGGCCGACAGAATACTCTCACAACAGGCAAAACAGGCCGCTTCGCCAGGCAGGGCAACGTTGGCAATGCACCGGCTCAGGAACGGCCGGCGCGCCCCTTGCGGAAACCCTCGAAGGTATCGGCCACACGCTGTTTGGCGCGCTTCTCGTATTCGGCCATCTCGACCTGGCGACGGTCACGGCCGAACATCCGCTCGAAGAACTCGAACCACACGAACGCGGCCGCCAGCGGCGCCAGAATCCACCACCAGCTCCAGGTGGTCACCGGATCCACCTCGAACCACTTCAGTACCAGCAGCAGCGCGCCGCACCAGACCAGCCACATAGAGCTTCCCTCAGTCATTGGATCGTTCCGGTGCGGCCCTGACGCACGTCATGGACGCGTTCCCTGATGGACGCGTACAGAACGGCGCCGGGCAGATCACCGGGCTTCTGCAGCATAGACCCGGCTGGCACAACCCGCAGCCACCCGGTGCCGGGCGGTTGCCCGCAGGGCGGCAGGCGGCACCCGGTACGTGGCGTGGATCTGTTCATTCACGCTTTGTTGATTCATGCCTTGAACATGAGTGGGATGGTGCCTTCCGCCATGTCCACCCAGCCGGCCCCGTCCATCTTCCCTTTGGCATGGCCCAGATGAGGTTCTCCTGCCTGATACGTGTCACCGCCAATGAGAAACTGATCCGCCTGCCAAAGCAAAACGGGCCCACCTGGGCGAGGATGGCGGCCAGGCGACCACCACCCATCCGCTCGAGCGGCCCGCGTGACGCATTTCCGCGACACATCATGAACTGTCGATAGAATGTCGTTGTTCAGCAACAACGAGGGCCCGCGCGGGCCCCTTGCTGAATTCCTCCCTGGTTGGTTTTTGCCCGGACTTCGGTCCGGGCTTTTTTCATGTGGGGGGCATCATTTCAATATCACGAGCCAATAGTCGAAGAAACGTCTCCACAGCATACCCTTCGCAGGTTTCCTGCTTTCTCATACAGATCTCTCCTCCAATAATCCGACTGCCACCTCGGCCAGCGCCAGCAGTTCTTCCTCCGTGGCGCCATCCTGCGCCTGGATGGACATGCCCTGGATCATTGCCCCGATGAAGCGGGCCAGCGCCGCAGCGTCGGTATCCGGCCTGAACTCACCCGCCCCGATGGCGGCACGGATACGGCGCTCGAACATGGCCACGGCCGCATTGCGCAGTGCCGCCACATGATCGGCCTCCGCCTGGTGCTCACGGGCACAGCGCAGCGTGGCCGTGGACACCATGCAGCCACGTGGCAGATCCGGCCGGCTGAAGGCCGTCGCCGAGCGACGCAGCATCTGCGTGAACCCGGCCAGCGCCGACGGCTGCTCCAGCGCCTGCACCGACGCCGCGCCGAACACCCGCTGGTAATGCGCCAGCACCTCCCGGTACAGCCCCGATTTCGAGCCGAAGGCCGCATACAGGCTCTGCGGCGTGATACCCATGGCCGCCGTCAGGTCGGCAATCGAGGCCCCCTCGTAGCCCAGCTTCCAGAAAGTCAGCATGGCCTGATGCAGCACCGTCTCCCGGTCGAAGGCCGGGGGTCGCCCCCGCCGGCGCGCGGGCCTGCCGGATGCCCCCTCCCTCGATGACGCCTCCATCTGATGTGAGCCCGCTCTCCCCGGGCTGGCATCCGGCGCTGACACCTGATCCGACACCTGATCCGACACCTGATCCGACACCTGATCCGGCGCCTGTGGGCCGTCCGTCCGTAACAGCCCACCAGGAACGACGGACAGCCCATTGGAAGCGGCGTCCGACTGCCCACCCTTTTTCATAACGACCACTCTTGAATTATCCAGATCGATGGCGTAGATTTCCGGAACGATCGATGTGATTATTCCATACAAAGCCGAAGGGGTCAGCCGCGGGCAGATCTGCCTCCCGCCGACTGCCCCACCCGCAAACCCTGCAAACCCTGCAAACCCTGCAAACCCTGCAAACCTTGCGAAGCCTGCGAAACGCCGCGGACGACAAACAATCCTGCGAATCGCCACGCGACACCAACACAGAAGGAGCCTCACCATGATGCCTGCCGACCATCCCCCCGCCCCGACGTTCGATACCCTCGACACCGCCATCACCCAGGCGGTGCAAGAAGAGCGCATCGTCGGCACCGTCGTGCTGGTGGCCCACCACGGCCAGCTCGTGTACCAGCGTGCCGCCGGCTGGGCCGACCGCGAAGCGAAAAAGCCGATGCAGCCGGACACCATTTTCCGCCTGTCCTCGGTCACCAAGCCGATGGTGACCGCTGCCGCCATGCGGCTGGAAGAAGAAGGCAGGCTGCCGCTGCAGGCCCCCGTCACCCGCTGGCTGCCGGATTTCCGGCCCAGTGCACCCCAGACGGCCCAGGCGGATCAGACAGAGACAGCAGAACCCCGTCGCCCCACCATCACCATCGAGCAGCTGATCACCCACACCAGTGGACTCAGCTACAGCTTCATGGAAGACAGGAACAGCCCGTACGCACGCGCCAAGGTATCGGACGGACTGAACATGGACATCAGTCTGGCTGAAAACCTCAAACGGCTGGGCAGTGTGCCGCTGGTTTACGAGCCGGGCAAGGGCTGGCGCTATTCACTGTCCATCGACGTGCTGGGTGGCGTGATGGAGGCCGAAACCCACCAATCACTGCCCGACATCGTGCGTGAAACCGTGACGGGCCCGCTGGGCATGAAGGACACCGGCTTTGCCGTAACCGACCCGGAACGGCTGGCCGTGCCCTACAAGGATGCGCCGGCAGGAGACAGTGCAACGACCCCCACCTCCGGCCGCAACGGCGCGAACACCAGTGACAGCAACACGCACAGTAGCGACAGCGGGCATGATGACAATCATGCAGAGGCGGCACGCGCCGCGCCCCGCAGCCGCGCGGCCATCCGCATGCAGGCACAGGACACGCTGGACACCGGCAGCGGCATCCTGAACTTCGACAACGACCATGTCTGGAAAAGGCAGGGCTATCCGTCGGGCGGCGGCGGCATGGTGGGCACGGCACCGGATTTCATGAAATTCCTGCTCAGCCTGCGGCCCGGGGCGCAGAAGCGCGTGCTGAAACCGGAAACGGTCGCGCGGATGATGCAGCCGCATGTCAACCCTGCCTGGCTGGACTTCATGAAACCGGGCTGGAGCTGGGGCTATGGCTGGGCCGTGCTGGATGACCCTACCAAGGCCCACACCCCGATGAGCCGCGGTACGCTGCAGTGGGGCGGCGTGTACGGCCACCACTGGTTCTACGACCCGGTGAAGGACGTGGCGGTGGTGGCCTTCACCAACACCTCGGTGGAAGGCATGAACGGCCCATTCACGACGGAGGTGGTCGATGCCGTATACGCTGCGGTCAACGGCTCCCCCAAATAAGAGACATCATGCCCAAAATGGTGTGCCGTACTCCGTCGAAACCTCTGGAACACGGCACACCGCTGAAGGACACATTTGTCCGGCTGATGAACGGGCGCCCGCACCTGGCGCTGGATACCCGGATCCCTGACGAAGTCATGACGAAAATTCCCGATGACTACGCCAGACCTCTTGTTGCACCTGACTCTTGAGATTGCTGCCCAGGCAGAAACTGACGGGCGCCCGCACGCCCGCGCTGTTTACTTCACGGCATCGATCAGGTTGCCATAGCCCTCTTCCTGCATTTTTTCCAGCGGGATGAAGCGCAGGCTGGCCCCGTTGATGCAGTAGCGCAGGCCGCCCTTGTCACGCGGACCGTCGGGAAACACATGGCCCAGGTGCGAATTGGCCGCATGGCTGCGCACCTCGGTGCGGATCATGTTGAAGCTGGTATCCCGGTGTTCGGTTACGGCCGACTTTTCGATGGGCTTCGTGAAGCTGGGCCAGCCGCAGCCGGAATCGAACTTGTCCTTCGAGCTGAACAGCGGCTCGCCACTCACCACGTCCACATAGATGCCGGGGGCGAACAGGTGGTCGTACTCGTGCGTGAAGGCGCGCTCGGTGCCGGCCTGCTGCGTCACCCGATACTGCTCGGCCGTGAGCTTCGATTTCAGGTCGGCATCGGACGGTTTCTGGTAGGAAGCCGCATCAAAACCCTTGTTTGCCGCATTGCCTGCATCCGCCCGCACGCCGGCCTGTGCAGGATTGCCAGCCTGTTTGCCGGGCAGCGGCTCGTCGGCCTTGCGCACATCGATATGGCAGTAGCCGTTGGGGTTTTTCATCAGGTAGTCCTGATGGTATTCCTCGGCGTCATAGAAGTTCTGGAGCGGCTGGTTTTCCACCACCAGTGGGCGGCTGTATTTTTTCTGCTCGGCTTCCAGCGCACGCTGGATGACGGCCTGCTCGGCAGGGTCCGTGTAGTACACGCCGGTACGGTACTGCGCACCGCGGTCATTGCCCTGCTTGTTCAGGCTGGTCGGGTCGATGATGCGGAAATAGTATTGCAGGATATCGTCCAGGCTCAGACGGTCGGCATCGTAGGTCACCTTCACCGTTTCGGCATGGCCGGCGCCACGGATTACGTCCTCGTAACTGGGGTTTCTGGTGTGGCCGTTGGCGTAGCCCGACACGGCATCCACCACACCCGGAATGCGCTGAAAATACGCTTCCACGCCCCAGAAGCAGCCACCGGCCAGATAGATGGTTTTGGTGTTCATGACTTTGTCCGATTTTTTGGAGTCGGGTTGATAGTAGGTCTGCGCAGAAGGCGCCAGACGGGAGATATCGGCCTCTTCGGGATTGTCGATGATGGCCAGCGCCTGCGCCTCGGTGATGCGGCCGCGGATGACGCGCACCACGGCGCCGTCTTCATTCAGCACCACCCACGACGGATAGACCTTCACGCCCAGTTGCCGCGCCAGCAGACCACCATTGTCCACCAGCACCGGCATGTGCGGATAGTCCCTGACGAGGGCCGAATACCAGGTGGTGAACTCACCGGCCGGCTTTTCGCGCAGAAAGCCGGGCGAGGCCAGCGTGACCAGATTGGCGCCGGCAAAGCGCTTGTCGGCCGCCCAGGCATTGGTGTCGGCCAGCTCGGCCAGACACAGCGGGCACCAGCTGGCCCAGAACTTCACCAGCGTGGGCCTGCCCGCCTTGATGTAGGACGTGGCCGGCCTGCCCTGCACGTCCTGCAGTTTGGCCAGATAGGCCAGCGGCGTGCCCTTGAGCCCCGGCGGCAGCTCGCTGCCCGGCTGGTCGGCACCCTTGCCCGCCGCGCCGGCCGTCCCCAGCGCCAGCGGATTGCTGCCCGCACTGGGTATGCCACCAAAGAAAGCCAGGAACATCAACACCAGCAGCACCACCAGAAGCAGGTTTCTGGGGGTGAACAGTCTCTTCATGATCTTCTCCCCTGAGAGGATGGGGGCCGCCACGATGGAGGCCCGATATCCACTTGGTCGAACGGGACGGAGAAGAGATTACAGCAAAGCGTGCGAGACCGTGCGCAGGTGACCCGTAGCCGACAGGGAGCCGGCGGGCAAAAACCGGCGGTTTACGCCGCTTTCGCCCGGTCTGCCTCGGAGGTGAAGGCATCGGCATAGAAGTTTGCGCCATCCAGCTCGCACTGGGCCACGAAGTCGCGCCGCGCGGACTCCACCATGATGGGGGCACCGCA
>ERZ773043.1602-NODE-1602-length-12660-cov-21.796430_pt1 | contig 12660 bp, 10 predicted proteins | sample MGYA00580636_ERZ773043 | MGnify/ENA primary metagenome ERZ773043 (study PRJEB29015, sample SAMEA2737992) | human oral metagenome | biome: human oral; feature: human-associated habitat; material: dental | place: China | collected 2065 ... | reverse complement strand
TCCTCAAGGAAATGAGCCGAAAAGTTTTGTGGCGGCCGATTCCTCAAGGAAATGAGCACATCGAACTCACGTTACGGAAAGGAAAGCTACGCGCGGGGTAGGATCTCCGCAGGTCGGCAGAAAGTCTGGAGGCTGGTACGGTTCAGATGCTGCCGCCCGGGCATGATGAAGGCAATTCCAGCTCGTTTCGCCCTCACAGCCGTATCTTTGGACACTCAATCCATTAACCCCCACCGGACATGATTAAAATATTTGAGACATCGAAACTGAAGAGCCTCGATCAATATACGGTCGACAACGAACCGATCTCGTCGATCGATTTGGTCGAGCGAGCGGCCGTGACCTTTGCCAATGAATTTAAGCGCAACTTCTCCAAGCAGCGACGCGTGATCGTCTTTGCGGGGCAGGGTAACAACGGCGCCGACGCCTTGGCCGTAGCCCGACTGCTGGCCGAGGAATCGTATCGCACGGAAGTCTACCTCTTCAACCCCGGCCAACGACTCTCGCCGGACTGTGAGGAGAACAAGCAGCGCATCTTGGCTGACGAGAAGGTGCGCCTCTATGAGGTGATCGACGACTTTGATCCGCCCGAACTCACCGAGCATGACGTGGTCATCGACGGCCTATTTGGCTCCGGCCTCAACCGCCCCCTCACAGGCGGCTATGCGGCCGTAGTTGGCTACATCAACCAGTCCAACGCCACCGTCGTATCCATCGATATGCCCTCCGGACTCTTCGGCGAGGACAACCTGAGCAACAACCCCGACAGCATCATCCGCGCCAAAATGACGCTCACCTTCGAGTTTCCCAAGCTGGCCATGCTGCTGCCTGAAAACGAGGCCTACGTAGGCCGCTGGAAGGTGCTCCCCATCGGTCTGCACCCCGACATTATCCAGAAGACGCCGACGGCTTATCTCATGGTCACGGACGAGGACATGGAGCGGCTGATCCGTCCCCGCAGCCGCTTTGCACACAAGGGCGACTTCGGCCACGCGCTGCTCGTCGCCGGCGGTAAAGGCCGCATGGGCGCAGCGCTCTTAGCCGCCTCGGCTTGCATGCACAGCGGCGTGGGTAAGCTGACCGTCCACCTGCCTCAGCGGGGCGAGATGGTGCTCCAGACGGCCGTTCCGGAGGCCATGATCGACCTCGACGCGGACCGCGATCGCATCACCACATTGCCGGATAGCCTGCGGGAGTTCGACACCATCGCCATCGGGCCCGGCATCGGCACGGACGAGCGTACGGCCTCCCTCCTGGGGCGTTTGCTGCGCTCGGTAGACCAGCCCCTCCTCCTCGACGCCGACGCGCTGAACCTGCTGGCGCGCAACCGCGAGCTTATGCCGCTCCTTCCGCCGGGCACCGTGCTGACGCCCCACCCGCGCGAGTTCGATCGGCTGTTCGGCGAGAGCGCCAACGGCTACGACCGACTGCATAAGGCGGCCACGACCGCCGTCAAGCACGCCATCTGTATCGTCCTCAAGGGCGCCTATACGGCCGTCTGCGCGCCGCAGGGACAGATCTATTTCAACACCACCGGCAACCCTGGCATGGCGACGGCCGGCAGTGGCGACGTGCTGACGGGTGTCATCGCCGCACTCATGGCGCAGCGCTACGATCCGGTCAAGGCGGCCATCATCGGCGTCTTCTTGCACGGTTCAGCGGGCGATCTGGCCGCGGCGCGATCGTCGGAGGAGAGTCTGGTGGCCAGCGACATTGTCCACGAACTGGGCCGTGCCTTCCGTATGCAACAGGCGGACGATTGACAGACATACCGCGGGCGATGACCACAAACGGGCCACCGTAACCGACCACTACCGAAAAGGGTTGATGGGCCAAGCAGGCTCACCAACCCTTTTCTTTTGGCCGCAGTCGGCGGTCGCCCCCGTCAGCCGATGCGTGTGCAACGGATCACTACCCGGCGGCCGTCGGCCAGGGTGGTGGCGAAGAGGTAGACGTCGCCACCGTCGGCTATCCGCAGTCGGGCGCGGAGGGCGTCGGGCGAGAGGGGGAAGTTGCGCACTGCGATATTCGCTCGGGGCACCGTGCGGGCCATCACGCGGGACAATTGGCGGCCGAACGGCAGCACCTCGTCCACACGGAAGCGTCGGCCGGGGAAGTCCGTCACCTCGGCGCTCGACGTGTAGAGGTGGCTGTCCGTGTGCAGCTTACCGAGGCCCATGCGCTGAGCTACGAGTCGGAAGGCGCCCGCCTTGAGGATCGCGGCGTTAGGCTCGTAGAGGAACGACGAGACGGAGGCGGTGACGGCCGACGGTGCGGCGCGCTCCTCATCCGGGGTGAAGCGGAAGACCTGCTCCCCGCCGTCGGCCGTGAGGTGAACGCAGTGGATCATTGGCGGCGCGGCGTGGGCGCGTCGGACGACAAAGGTCAGCTCCTTACACTCGCCCCGGACGGCCAGCACGTGGATGTCCGACGTCCCCGGTAGGCGGGCCAGCGTATGTTGCCAATCCAGCATCGGCGACAGTTTGGCGATGAGCGTCGGGGCCTTAGACAGGATCGTCGGAAGCAGCTGCTCGAGGTCCGGACTGCAATCGGCCAACGCAAACAGTCGGCGGTCGCAGCCGTCGCGTCGCGAGGGGTCGATATAGCAGAGGTCTACGGGCGGCAGGGTGCGGAGGGCGTTCTCGGCCGAAGCATGGATGCCGGTCACGTTGCCCAACCCCAAGGCGGAGAAGTTATGCATGGCCGCCTCGAACGTCGGGCCGTCGCGCTCCACGTAGATGACGCGTGCCACACGTTCGGCCAGGCTCGCGGTGTCCACCCCGAGGCCGCCCGTGAGGTCGCAGAGGCTACCGACCGCGCCCTCGATGAGCCGCTGTTTGTAGCGCGCCGCCGCCTCCGAGGAGCACTGCTCGACCGACCGCCGCGAGGGGAAGACGAGCCGATCGCGCGCCGCAAACCACCGGGGCAGCTTATCCCGGATTCGGCGATGCGATTCGATCTGTATAACGGCAAACGGCACGTCTACCCGGGGGTAACGTGCCGCTGAGAGCAGCAGCGAACGGGTGTCGTCCGCTGCGTGATCGGCTATGAATTGCCGCATGTCCGCGGAGAGTTCCACGGAGGCTATGAATGCGTGATTTCCACCTTCTGCGTAGGCGCCATGTGCTGCTCACGGTAGGCCACACGCTCCACCACGCGCTCGGCCAGCTGCCGGAAGGCCATGCCGGTGACCGTATCCTCGTCCAGCGCAGCCGGCTCGCCGACGTCACCACTCTCACAGATGCTCTGCACGAGCGGAATCTGCCCGAGCAGGGGCACACCCAGCTCCTCGGCCAAGCGCTTGCAGCCCTCGCGCCCAAAAATGTAGTACCGGTTCTCTGGTAATTCGGCCGGAGTGAACCACGCCATGTTCTCGACGAGACCCAACACGGGCACATTCACCTTGTTGTCAACGAACATACTGATCCCCTTACGGGCGTCAGCCAGCGCCACCTGTTGCGGTGTGCTGACGATCACGGCCCCGGTCAGCGCAAGGGTTTGCACGAGGGTGAGGTGGATGTCGCTGGTGCCCGGAGGCAGGTCTATGAGCAGGTAGTCCAGCTCGCCCCAGTTGGCTTCGCTAATGAGCTGCTTGAGCGCATTGCAGGCCATGGCCCCGCGCCAGAGCACGGCCTCGTCCGGGTTGACGAAGAACCCAATCGACAGCATTTTCACGCCGTAGTTCTCGATGGGGATGATCAGCTCCTTGTCGCCCACCTTCTCCAACGCGGGCCGGGCGGCCTCCACGTCAAACATTTTCGGCTGCGAGGGGCCGAAGATGTCGGCGTCTAAGAGTCCCACGCGATAGCCAGCGGCAGCCAGCGCCACGGCCAGATTCGCCGATACGGTGCTCTTGCCCACACCGCCCTTGCCCGAGGCCACGGCGATGATGTGTTTGACGCCCGGCAGCAGCGGTGCCTCTTCCGAGGCGGGGCCGACGGGCTGCATCTCCTGCCGTGAGGTGGTGCTGATGTTGCCCTTGATCTCCACGTCCGGCGAAACGTAAGCCAGAATCGAGGCCTCGGCGGCCTTGACCACCGATCGGGTGAACGGGTCGTTGGGCTTATCGAAAATGAGCGTGAAAGAGACTTTCATGCCGTCGATACGGATATCATCGTCCACCATTCCGGACTCCACGAGGTTCTGCCCCGTGCCTGGGTATCGCACTTTTTCCAGTGCGTCTAAAATCAATTTCGGATAAAGTTTCATCTTATATAATCGTGTTGTGCAGCCACTTGGCCGCTATAGTTTATAAGGACAAGCCGGGCAGCCATCTGGGGTGGATGGGACCTTTCGGCCTGTGATTCAAAAGCGTTTTTGAGGGGGTAGCCCCCGATCGGGAGATGCCCCGGAGGCCCTTGCCGCGTGTCAGCCCTCAGCGGGAGGAGCGACGGGAGCGGACGGGCCGGGCGGGCGACAGTTGGCCGCGCCCATAGCTTCGGTACGCGTCGCGCTCGATCTCCACCTCCGGTTCGATCCAAGCCTCGCGCGGGGTGAGGCAGAAGCTGAGGTACTTGATGGTTAGGCCGCGGTCGAGCCACTGCTGCTCGTAGTGTGTGCGGATGGCGCGCGCCTCGTCGAGGCTCGTGTCCGCGGTATCGGCGTAGAGGTCGGCCGTGCAGGGCGCCGCCTCCAGCTGGTTCGCGCGGAGCATTTCGCAGGTGTAAGCAAAGAGAAACGGGCTGTCGGTCTTGAGGTGGACGCGCCCGCCCTCCTGAGGCAAGATGCCGCTGTAGAGCGCCATGAAGCGGGTGCTGGTGAGGCGTTTCCGCGCCTTCTGCATTTGCGGATCGGGGAAGGTGATCCAGAGTTCGTCCACTTCGCCCGGCTCGAAAAAGCTGGCCAAAAGTTCGATGTCGGTCCGAAGGAAGGCCACGTTGCCCATCTGGCGAGCTGCGGCCACGCGTGCGCCGGCCCACATGCGGGCGCCCTTGACGTCGATGCCGACGAAGTTCGCGTCCGGGTGCCGCTCAGCCAGTCCGAGGGTGTATTCCCCGCGCCCACAGCCCAATTCGAGCACGATGCGCCCGGGCCTTCCGCCGAAAGCGGCCTCCCGCCAGCGACCTTTCAGGGGGCAGCCGCCGCCCTCGGCCAGCGCGGCGTAAGGGTATTGGAAGACGTTGGGCAGGGCTTCCATCTCGGCGAATTTTTGGAGTTTATTTCTTGACATGGCGGCAAATGTAGCGGAATCCGGGGGCTATGACCGTTCGTCAGCGGTCGGTGTCGCAGTGTCCGACGGCGGCGCCTGAGGCGTCTCGGCCTCCCCGGTAGGTTCCAGCGAGGGCACGACGGACGAGGCGGCTGCTTCCGTAGTGCCCATCGGGGGCGACTGAGGTGTCTCGGCCTCCCCAGTCGGTTCCATCGGGGGCACAGCGGGCGAAGCGGCTGCTGATCGTTTTCGTTTCGGGGGCGCCTTCGTGTCGGTCGCCTCCGCCGAATCCTTCATTTGGAGCCGCTTCTTGCGTATTCCCTCGATTCGTTTGAACGAGACCTTGCTCTCGTGCGTGCGCTGGTTGATTTGGTCGATCAGGCGACTGATGACTTGGCGGTCGGGGTCGTTGTCGGACGCAATGTAGGCGGCTTCGATGTAGCGGAAGATGGTGTTCAAGGTCTGGTCGTTCACCTTCCGGATCGCCTGGCCCGCGAGCCGATTTGCGCCGGCGGCTACGGTCGAGCGGACCTCGCGCAACGACTTAAATTCTTCGTTGCGCTCCCGGAGCAAGCTCACGATCGTATCTACCTCCAGCTGCTTCAGCGCCTCGGCGGCCTCCGCCGTAGACAAATCCCGGAGCAAGGAGTCGATATGCGCCGTCTTCCCAGATCGCCTTTGGTGCTGCAGCCCCTTGTAAGCATCGATAATGGTTTTCAGCAGGAGCCCCGACTCGCGACGCGCCACTATCGGAGAGCGCGCAGCCTGCCGAATCTCCTGAAACAGCCCCGTCAGACATTCGTTTCGCTCCGCATCCTTGTCGCGAAGGGCCTCCGACTCTTTCGCCGCCCGTGTCTCGCGGACGACATCCTCCTCCGTCTTAATATCCGTGAGCCACTGGAGGAAATCGGCCTCCTCCAGACCTATTTTTCGAGGCTCCATCTCGGTGATCACGCCATAAAGTCGTTGCTGATAGTCGAGATGGAGATCCAGCGGGAAGCGACTGTTTCCCGGTTCATCGATCGTTTTAACCGGTCTCATTATTTCGTTTTTCGTTTACTTCTATTGAACACTATTTTGCTATCGTCCTGCAAATATATGGCAGCCCCCTTGAACCTCTGGCCCTCGCCGTAGACCCTTCCCGGGGCGCCTGACCGACGGTGGCTGGTAAATTGATTTCCGACGGGAACGAATTTGTGTCAGGGGCTATTGTCGTGGGGGGCTTTGCCCCCTATCCCCCACACCCTTTTCTTGTCTTGATACAAGAAAAGGGCGCAAAAGAAAATCAAGGCGTCAGGGACGCCTGCCATCCTTGCCGGGTACACATGGGGGATTGCGAATTGGTTTCCAACGGGGGCACCTGACGCGTGGGCGCCATTATCGGCCGTCAGGGTAGGGGCGAATTGCATTCGCCCCAGCACGTAACAAAAAGGAACGGGGGCGCCTGACGGTCAGTGGCCGGTAAATGGGTTTCCATCGGAGGCGGACGACGGCCGGTGGCCGGTAAATTGGTTTCCATTGGGGGCGAATGGGTGACACCGGCCGGTAAAATAATTTCCGTTGGGAACATTGGACGCAAAGTCGCTCCCGAATGGGTTTCCAACGGGGAGATAGGAATGATCTATACACAGAAAGACAGATGGTTCGGCTACTCCCACCGGATAGACGCTCGCATCGGATTTTATTTCATGGACTCCCGTCGTTGTCTCGCCTCCATTGAGGATCTCAATGGGGGTGTGTTTTTGAAATTACGCACCATTGAACGCTTCAACGGGGGCGTGACTGCACAATTACACCCCATTGAACACTTCAATGAGGGTGTGATCGCAAAATAACGCCTCATTGAAGGCCTCAACGGGGGCGTGATCGTGAAATAGGTTCCCAAACGGATTTTTTATGGAGGCGACGGTGCGCCGGGGGTTCGTGAAATGGTTTCCGATGAAGGGCGTGCGGGTGTCCAGCAGTCCCCGCAGCGTGCCGGTGGCGGCGTAGACGACGAGCATTCCGGGGATTCCGGGTGCCGAGGCGCGCAGGTAGTCGCATGCCGCCTCGGCGACGTCGCCGCCGGCGCCCATGGCCGTGGCCACCCATGGTGCGCCCGCTGCGAGCACTACCGCCGCCCCCAGACCGAGGAGCGCCGCCAACCAGCAGCCGTCGATGCCGGCGCGCAGCCCGCCGTGCTGATCTCCGGCGCCGAAGAGACGGGCCGTGGTCGCCGTTGTGGCGTATGCGAGGAAGACGAACAGGCCCACGACCGTCGTCAGCACCGTTGATGCGAGCGACAGGCCGGCCAGGCTCGTGGCGCCCAGGTGGCCGACCATGGCGGAGTCGACAAGAACGAACAGGGGCTCGGCGACCAGGGCTCCGAGAGCGGGTACGGCCAGGGACAGGATCCGCCGATCGAGACTCCGCCGATCGAGAGTGGAGCTGGTCGTCCGGCCGGCTGGGTGGCCGGATCGCCGAGTGGGGCGCGGGCGGGCGGAGCGGGTCACGTTCTCTGAAGTCCTTCGAGTCTTGAACCGAGACAGTCTCTCACGCCGGTGCGAGCCTCTCGGTCGGAGGCCCCGAGGCTGCCCTGAGGCTGTCCCGCCCGCCGGGTGCTCGGATGCCGAGGAGCGCTGGGCGGGGCTCATTCCACTGCGCACGTTCGCGTCGGGTCCGGGACCGGGCCCGCTCACGTCCACGTCCCTTCGCGGTGCGGGGCGCCCTGGGTCTTCGGCCGCCCAGTGGTGGCACGGTGACCCAGAGCTCACTGAGCGCACAGAATTTACGGTGGTTATGACGATTCTTCCAGGCTGAGTACAGGTTCGGTACGAGTCTCCACGCAAGCCGAAAACCTCAGGGTGAGGTAGAGGTTCATCCACAGGTTTACCCACTTGTCCACAGATTTCTCCGTGACGCTCAGAATTTGTGCTGTGAATCGTGACTCCGCGTGAAGAATCGCTCCATTGCAACGATCTGAGCGTGGTCTGTGGATGAGGGCTTCGAGCTCTGGTACGCCTGTGCACAAGCAACGCGGCGCGTCGTCCACAGCTGCGGACCAGTTGTCCACAAGGCCGTGCAGATTGTCCACATGTGGCAAGTGGATACCCGCTTGCGAGCGCTATGGAGGGCGGCTATGGTCGCGCGCGCACCCTGCCAGCACCCGGACCCGGCCATGGGTGCACGGCAGAAAGGTGCGTATGACCGACCGTATGACCGACATCGACTCCCGCCCGGGCTTCGAGTCCGGCCGGACAGCCGGATCCGACGACGTCGGCCTCGGCGGCTCGGTGCGCTACGACGGTGCCTTCGACCGCGTCCCGCCCCAGGACCTTGAGGCCGAGATGGCCACGCTGGGCGGAATGCTCCTGAGCAAGGAGGCCATCACCGACGTCATCGAGGTGCTGCGCGGTTCCGAGTTCTACAAGCCGGCCCACGAGTCGATCTACGACGCCGTCATCGAGGTCTACAACCGCTCCGAACCGGCCGATCCGCTCATCGTGGCCGACGAGCTGGCCAAGCGCGGCGAACTCGAGCGCATCGGCGGCGCGCCCTACCTGGCCTCCCTCATGGCGACTGTGCCCACGGCGGCCAACGCCGCCTACTATGCGCGCATCGTGCGCGAGAAGGCCCTCATGCGCGGGCTCGTCCAGGCGGGGACGCGCATCGCGCAGCTCGGCTACTCCACTGACGCCGGCGATATCGCCGAACTCGTCACGCTCGCCGAGGCCGAGGTCTACTCCGTGGCCCACTCCGAGGGGGAGAAGGAGGACTACGTCCCGGTCGGCGAGCTTCTCAATGAGGCCAACCTTGAGATCGAGGCCGGACAGGCCCGTGAGAACGGCCAGATGACGGGTGTGCCGACGGGCTTCGTCGAACTCGACGAGCTGACCGGCGGCCTGCACCCCGGGCAGATGGTGATCGTCGCCGCGCGTCCCGCCATGGGCAAGTCCACCCTCGCCGTCGACTTCTGCCGTTCGGCCTCCCTGCACTCCCGGCGCGCTGACGGCTCCCTCATCCCCAGCTGCTACTTCTCCCTGGAGATGGGGCGCATGGAGCTCATGATGCGCATCCTGGCCGCCGAATCCGGGGTGGATATGAACAAGCTGCGCGGCGGGCGCCAGATGAGCGAGCGCGACTGGGAGGACGTGGCGCGCGCCTACAACCCGGTCAGCGAGGCGCCGCTGTTCATCGATGACTCCCCGAATCTCACCATGCCGGAGATACGCTCCAAGGCGCTGCGGCTCAGGCAGCAGAGCGACCTGGGCCTCATGGTCATCGACTACCTGCAGCTGATGACCTCGGGCAAGCGCGTGGAATCCCGCCAGCAGGAGGTCTCCGAGTTCTCCCGCTCCCTGAAGCTGCTGGCCAAGGAGCTCGACATCCCAGTGGTGGCCGTCGCCCAGCTCAACCGCGGCCCTGAGCAGCGCACCGGCAACAAGCCGCAGATGTCCGACCTGCGTGAGTCCGGCTCGCTGGAGCAGGACGCCGACATCATCATGCTGCTGCACCGTCCGGAGTACTACCAGCCCGAGGAGCGCGCCGGCGAGGCGGACATCATCGTCGCCAAGCACCGCAATGGTCAGACCCGCACGATCCCGGTCGCCTTCCAGGGGCACCTGTCCCGTTTCGCCAATATGGCGCGCGATGTCAGCGTCGAGCCCGCCTACGAGTAAGTACGAGCAGAGGGACGCGGGCGTGGCGAGCGGCGGGCTGCGCCAACGGAGCGCGGGGCGGGCCAGGTCCCTCGACGTCAACGGCGGTTCGTCGCGTGAACGTACCTTTCTCCCATCCTTCTGACCTTTACCCCCAGAAGGATGGGAGAAAGGTACGTTCGTGTTGAGAAGGTACGTTCACGTTCCAGCGTGCGCCAGCGGATCGGCGGCCCCGCTACTTCGCCGGGATCGGTCCGGGATGCCGGCCAGACGCCCGCCGTGCTTCGTGTTCGCGCCTGTCCTCGTCGAGATCGACTGCGGGGGCGGGTGGCTGTGGGAACGAGTTGGCGGGCGTGGACGGCTCGATCCGCGCCCTGGCCGTGTCAGTGGACGTCGGTGGCGGACAGGTCGAGCTTGTCCAATGGGAGCGGGCGCGAGCCGCGCATCAGCCTGTAGCCGAGCCACAGCGCCACGGTGATCGGCAGACCGATATAGGCCACGAGTAGGCCGTACCAGGTGAAGCCCGATATGGCCAGGTTGACTCCCTGTCCGATGATCACGCCGATGAAGACGATGAGTGCGAACCACGTGCCCACCGGGAAGAACCGAGCCCGGTAGGGCAGCTCGTCGGCGCTGTGCCCCTGCGCCTTCCAGGCGGCGCGGAACCGCAGGTGGGCCAGGCACACGCACACCCACACGATGAAGCCGGTCAGGCCGGTCGCGTTGTAGAACCAGGTGTAGGCCACCGAGTCGCCCACGAGGGAGGACAGGAAGCCGAGCATGGAGATGGCGACCGTGGCCAGCACGCCCCATAGGGGCACGCCGCGCGCCGTCGTCCGGGTGAAGAGCCTCGGCGCGCGCCCGGCTCCCGCCATCGAGTACAGCAGGCGGGAGCCGACGTAGAGCGTGGAGTTGCCGGCCGACAGCACAGCGGTCAGCACGACGGCGTTCATGAAGGCGGCGGCCACGGCCAGGCCCGCCCGCTGGAAGATGATGGTGAAGGGGCTGGCCGCGATGTTGTCCTCCGAGGCGTTCAGAAGACTGGGGTCGGTGTAGACCACGAGAGTCGCCACGACGGCGATCGCCCCGATGTAGAAGAGCATGATCCGTACGAACACGGAGTTGATGGCCCGGGGCATGGTCGTGCGGGGGTTCTCCGCCTCGCCGGCGGCCACCGCTGCGGACTCCACGCCGATGAAGGAGAACCCGGCGACCATGAGCACCGAGAACGTCCCCGACCACCCGTCGACGAAGGGCGCCGCGCCAGTCGTCCAGTTCGACAGCCCCGCCTCGTGGCCGCCGATGAGGCCCACGATCATCGCCACGCCCAGGAGGAGGAAGACGATGATGGTGATGACCTTGATTCCCGCGAACCAGAACTCGGATTCGCCGAAGATGCGGGCGGAGAACAGGTTGAGCGCCAGGATGATCCCGAGGAAGAGCACGCTCCACAGCAGGGAGGGGGAGTCGGGGAACCAGTACTTCATGATGATGGAGGAGGCGACCAGTTCCACGGCGATGGTCATCGCGCACGAGTACCAGTACATCCATCCCACGGTGAAGCCCAGTGCCGGCTCGACGTACTCGCCCGTGTAGGTCTCGAAGGCCCCGGCCACGGGGCGGTGGGTGACCATCTCTCCCAGCGCCGCCATCATGAAGTAGATCGCGATACCGATCACCCCGTAGGACACGATGGCGCCGCCCGGTCCGGCGGCGGAGATCGAGGCGCCCGTGCCGACGAACAGCCCCGTGCCGATCGCCCCGCCGATGGCGATGAGGTTGATGTGCCGGGCCTTGAGGTTGCGCTGGAGACCGCCTTCAACGGGGCTGTCTGCCGAGGCCTGGCCGGGCGGCGCGGCGGAGGGTGCTGCGTGAGGATGATCGCCGTCGGATTGTCCGTCCATATGTGCCTCATTCGTGGTGCCCGTGCACCGGTCTGTTGGAGAGGTGTATCGACAGTGGGGTGGATCCCACTGATCCCACTGAGTGGGGCCTCACTATAACGGTAGAGTAAAAGACATTCAGCATACGTATCGCCTCCTTTCAGAAACCGGAGTCATCGCATGGAGATCACCAAGGCACTCGTTCGCAGGCCCAGCCCTCGACTCGCCGAGGGGCTGGTGACCCATATCGAGCGCAGCCCGATCGACATGGATCTTGCCCGCAGGCAGTGGCAGGACTACGTCGATGCCCTTCACTCCCAGGGTTGGGAGACCATCGAGGTGGATCCGGCCCCTGACTGCCCCGACTCGGTCTTCATCGAGGATGCCGTCGTCGTCTACGGGCGCACCGCCGTCATCACCCGCCCCGGTGCCGACTCGCGCAAGCCCGAGATCGAGGCCGCCGAGAGGGCCGTGGCTGCGCTCGGCTACGACGTCAGGCGCATCACCTCGCCCGGCACGCTCGACGGCGGCGACGTGCTCAAATATGGCGGGAAGGTGTGGGTGGGCCAGGGCGGCCGCACCAACGAGGAGGGACTGCGCCAGCTGCGCGAGCACCTGGCCCCCGAGGGCGCCGAGACGATCGGCGTGCCCCTGACCAAGGTGCTCCACCTCAAGTCCGCCGTGACCGCCCTGCCGGACGGCACCGTCATCGGCTACGAGCCGCTGGTGGACGACCCGTCGGTGTGGGACTCCTTCCTCGCGGTGCCCGAGGAGAGCGGCGCGCACGTCGTCCTCCTGGGCGGCGACCGGATTCTCATGGCCGCCGACGCCCCGCGCTCGGCCGAGCTGTTCCGCTCGCGCGGCTACGAGGTCGTCGAGGTCGACATCTCCGAGTACGAGAAGCTCGAGGGCTGCGTGACCTGCCTGTCGGTGCGGCTGCGCGGCTGCCCGGCCTGAGACCGGGCAGCCGCGCAGATGGCGGTCTCCGCGG
>ERZ773043.1599-NODE-1599-length-12662-cov-3.104704_pt1 | contig 12662 bp, 7 predicted proteins | sample MGYA00580636_ERZ773043 | MGnify/ENA primary metagenome ERZ773043 (study PRJEB29015, sample SAMEA2737992) | human oral metagenome | biome: human oral; feature: human-associated habitat; material: dental | place: China | collected 2065 ... | reverse complement strand
TACGTAGCCCAAACTTATCTACCACTCGTCCGCAACTTTTATCCCTACGCGGAGCAACAACCTATATATAGGTCACTTCACAAAGCTATACGGAATCAGTCCAAAGCTATATAGCTCGCTTCACCATCCCTATATAGCCCGACCCCGTACCCATATTGGTCGGCAGGCTGACCTATATAGGTTCATTTATCCAGCTATGGAGGCCCACTTCTTCACCTCGCATAAGATGCAGATATACTTACACATAGGCCAGCTCCTTCGCAACCACAAAAATCGACGTATAGCCGCCCCATTTACTGGATAGGAAGGAGCCTCATAGCACAGAGCTAATCCCTGCGGTAGTCTGTGCCACTTTGGTTATCTTTGTCTTACTGTAAATAAGCACGATAGACAAAGCAACATACGCCTTATGAAGATCAACTACCGGATGGGCTTCGCCCTACCCGCCCTCATCGCAAGCATATTAGCCTTCGGCTCCTGCAAATCTTCCTCCAAGAACTCCTCTGTACTCCAGCAGAGCGCTATCGGGAAGCCAGGCGAGCTGATGCTCGTCATGGATAAGGACTACTTCGAGTCCCCCATGGCTATGCAACTCTATGACCTACTCGAAGAAGATGCCCCTGCCCTTCCTCAGAGCGAACCCTCCCTGCGCATCTCGCGCGTCCCTACCCCATCCTTCGAAGGCTCGCTGAAGCTCGTCCGCAATGTCTTCCTCCTCGACATCGACCCTCAGCGCTACTCAAAGGTCTCGCTAAAGTACAGCTATGACGACTGGGCCAAGGGGCAGATCGTCGCGCGCATGACCTCACCCAGCGCCGACTCGGTACAGAACTACCTCAAGACTCAGGGCGAAGGGCTGATGAATCTCTTCATTCGCCACGAACTCTTCCTCTACGGCGAGGTTGTCGCTAAGACCTACAGCCAGAAGGCTACCGAGCTTGTCGACAGCCTCTTCGCTCATCGCGTCAATGTCCCCGAGGATATTCGTAATAAGCGTGTCGGCAAGGACTTCCTCTGGATGTCCAACTCCTCCATGCGCTCTCGTCACGACATCCTCGTCTACACCTACCCCTATCACAGCCCCAAGGATATCAGCCTTGATGCTCTGGTTGCGAAGCGTGACTCCGTACTCAAGGCTAATATCTCAGGGGAATTCGAAGGCTCCTACCCCTGCACCGAGCAGAACTATGGTCTCCTCTACCGCCGTGTACAGCTCCCCGAAGAGGAGACAGCACGTGCTGAGCTCCGTGGTCTGTGGAAGATGGAGGGGGGTGCGATGATGGGTGGCCCCTTCGTCAGCCATGCTGTTGTCGACAAGGTTGCAGGCAAGGTCTACGTCTTTGAGGGCTTCGTCTACCGCCCCAACGAGGACAAGCTCCACCTCATCCGCATGATGGAGTCTTCGCTCTACTCCTTCCGCCCCAGCGCTGTCAAGGCCTTTGACCCAGGGATCATCCTCAAGGCTCGCTACACCAAGGGCTTCTAATCCATAGTCTGACAATGAGTACACGCAAGATACGGGTAGCTATCACCCACGGCGATATCAATGGCATCAGCTATGAAGTCGTACTAAAGATCTTTGAGGATGAGCGCATCCTTGAGCTCTTCACCCCTATTCTCTACGGCTCTTCGCACGTAGCGAACTTCTGGAAGGCACACCTCGGCCTCGAGCATGTCTCTTGGCAGGTCATCCGTCAGGCAAGCGAAGCCAAGGACGGCGTACTGAATATCCTCGACTGTACCACGGGACGTGAGCAGGTAGAGATCGGTCAGCCCACCGACGCGGCTGGGCGCGCTGCCTTCGAAGCCCTTGAGCGTGCTACGGCAGATATCCGCATGGGACTCTGCGACGTCCTCGTCACAGCCCCCATCAATAAGGCCGTCATGCCACGCGACCTCTTCCCCTTCAATGGGCATACAGATTACCTCGAGGCGATCGCAGCACGCACACCTGGCGAATCACTGATGGTGCTCGCCTCGGGCGACTGCCGTGTGGCCTTAGCTACGACACACATCCCCGTGAGTGCTATTGCCTCACGACTCTCGAGTGAACTGATCCTCCGCAAGCTCCGCCTCCTCGAGGCTGGCCTACAGCGAGACTTCGGCATCACGAAGCCGCGCCTCGCCGTACTTGGCCTCAACCCCCACGCTGGAGATAAGGGGCTTATGGGGAACGAGGAGGATACGATTATCCGTCCCGCTATCGAGGAGGCTTTCACCTCGGGCATCATCACCTTCGGTCCCTTCCCTGGGGACGGCTTCTGGGGCAGTGGCCGTGTAGACTCCTTCGACGGCATCCTCGCCATGTATCACGATCAGGGCTTAGCTCCCTTCAAAGCGCTGTATATGAACGAAGGGATCAACGTCACGCTGGGACTTAGCTTCGTACGCACGTCCCCCGACCATGGCACGGGCTACGACATCGCTGGTAAGGGTATCGCTGACCCCACCTCAATGCGAGAGGCTATCTACAGCGCACTCGACATCTACCGTCACCGTCGCAGCTACGACGAGGCTACGCGCAATCCTCTCCGCCGTCACTACCACAATCGTGGGCGAGACGACGAGAAGCTCGACACGACCAGTCCCCCAGACGAATACTAATGCTTCGCCCCCAAGCTCATGTCCCTCAAGATATATACCGCCTCGGCGGGATCGGGGAAGACGCACGCGCTCACACGCGAGTTCCTGCGTCTGATGCTCAGCAATGGCGACCCCAGGTACTTCACGACTATCCAAGCGGTGACCTTCACTAAGAAGGCCACCGCTGAGATGAAGGGGCGTATCGTCACTGAGCTCTCTACCCTCGCACGCACCCCAGAGGAGTCCCTATTCACAGATGATCTATGCAGGGAGCTGGGTATCTCGGAGGCGAAGCTACAGGAGCGAGCCAATGCGACGCTGCATGCCCTGCTGCTGGAGTACACGAGCTTCCGTGTGCGTACCATCGACTCATTCTTCCAAGAGGTCGTCCGCTCCTTCGCCTATGAACTGGGCCATGCTGGAGCACTCCGTGTACAGCTTGACTCGGACCAACTCCTTCATCAGGCCGTCCTCGAAGTCTTAGCCAGACAGGATCAAGAGAAGAGCGACAAGGAGATTGAGGCTTGGCTTAGTGAGCTAACCACCGAGGCGATAGAAGATGGGAAGGGCTACAATATCGAAGACCAGCTCAGCAAGTTCGCCAAGCAGCTCGAGAACGAAGCAGTCAAGCAGCTACGTGCAGGCAAGGAATTCCCCTCCCAAGCGCAGGTCAAGAAACTTCGTGAAGCAGCTCGTAAGATCATCAAAGACAGGAAACAAGCACTAAGTGCCCTCGCAGAGAGAGCACTCAATGCACTGGAGAAGTCTGGGGTTGCAATAGAAGATTTAAGCAATCGTACTACAGGTGTATTCGGTGCTATCTTCGCTTGTCTAAGAAACCAAGGTGCTCTCCTCGAGAAGTCAAGTGCCTTTGCTGAAAGATCACGCCTACGTGCGTTCCTTGATGCTACGGACACAGAAACGATGCTGGCTAAGCTAGTAGGAAAGAACAAGCAGGCTATCCGAGAGCAGATAGAGCCTCACCTCAGCAGCATCTATGATGCCCTCAAGGAATTCAGCGACTACAACTTCCAGCACATCCCCATCTACGTTACGGCCCAGCAGATCAACCGATATGCGGGGCTCTATGGCATACTGATCGACATCGACAACGCCCTCCAAGAGCTCAAGCGAGAGGGCAAGCTCATGCTCATCTCTGATGCACCTTCGCTCATCCAAGCGCTACTGAAGGACAATAATGATGCGCCCTTCCTCTACGAGAAGATCGGAGCACGCATCGAGCATCACATGATCGATGAGTTCCAGGACACGAGTCGTATGCAGTATGAGAACTTCAAGCCTCTCCTTGATAATGCCCAGAGCCAAGGCCAAGACTGCCTCATCGTCGGTGATGCCAAGCAGAGTATCTACCGCTTCCGCAACTCCGACAGCACCCTACTGACCACACAGCTCACCGAGGACTTCACGTCTTCTGCTGAGCGCAAAAACCTTGAGGACAACTGGCGTAGTGTCCCCGAGATCGTAGACTTCAACAACGCCCTCTACCCACAGCTCTGCTCACTCATCCGCAGTGTCTTCGATTCACTCTGGAGCGAGGTCAGGGGCTACGGCTTCCCCGAAGGTCAAGAGGAAGTCAAGAGCCGACTGGATGCAGAGCTGGAGATCCTACTCAAGGCCTATGAAGACGTGGAGCAGAATACTCCTAAGCCAAAGCAACAGCGAGGCCTCGGGCAAGTCGTACTCCATCGCTATGCTCCCCCCAAAAAGAAGGATGATAGCACCACAGAGGGAGAGCACAGCGAAGAGACTTCAGACACCGAAGAGGAAGTACCCAGCGGAGCCTTAGATCAACTCCCGCTTGTCCTCGTCGATCTACTCAAGCGAGGCTATCGCTGCTCTGACATCGCTATCCTCGTTCGCACGAAGGCGCATGCAGCCAATGTAGCGGAGACTCTCCTCAACGCTCCCGATGACGTGCTGGAGGGCTATTCCCTTCCCTTCCTCTCAGAGGAAGCTCTTCACGTCGATCGCGCATACTCCGTACGCTTCATCATCGCAGCACTCAGCTATCTGGCAGATACCAGCATCCCACTACGCTTAGCAGTCCTCCAAGAAGCCTATCACCAAGTCCTCGCCCTCTCGGGGCAAGCGGAAGAAGACCTCTCCGAAGCCGAGCTACAAGAGCTGCGTGACTTCGGGCGCCAAGGGCTCTACGAAGTCGTCGAGATCATCAACTCACGTTATGGGAAGCTCTTCCCTAAGAGCGAAGGCGCCTACCTCGTCAAGCTCCTCGATATGCTCTATAGCTGGGAGCAAGAGGAGGCTGCAGATATCTCGACCTTCCTCCAGTACTGGCAAGATAAAGGCCATCTGCAGAGCATCGTCAACAACTCAGCTGAGGATGCTATCACCCTGATGACCATCCATAAGTCCAAGGGACTTGGCTTCCCCGTCGTCCTACTCCCCGACATCGGCTGGAAGCTGGATGAAGCCTTGAGCGGCAACAAGGACAACATCCTATGGTGCCCCATCCCCCATATCAGCGAGACCGAAGAGCTTACGGCAACGCACGTGACGAGCGTCCCTCTGAAGTACACCTCTACCCTGCAGATGAGCTACTTCGCTGAGCCCTACTTTGAGGAGAAGCTGAAGAACATGATGGACTCGCTCAACCTCCTCTATGTCGCCACTACGCGCCCTAAGCAGGAGCTACATATATGGATCCGGGAGGAAGCAGAGCAGAGCAAGGAGAAGATCTCCAAGATAGAAGACCTCTTCCTGGCCTCCGTAGAAGATGACAAGGCCCTTCATGAGATCCTCCCCGCTCATCAGACGATGAAGGAGAATCCCATAGGTGACAGTACTTCTGCTCCAAAGAAGAAGCACTCCGACTCCGAAGAGGATAGTGCTACAGCTCTGCAAGTAGGTGCACTAAGCTCCTACCCTATTGACAAGCGCTTAGCCATCCTTCGTGAGGGTCTCGAGTACTTCTCTGAGGATAGTCAGCGTGCCTATGGACGTACACTGCACCTCATCCTCTCTGAGATCGAGACCGCAAGTGATGTAGCTCCCGCCATCAGCGAGGCCGTACATCATGGATATATCAAGGCTGAGCATGCGGAGGAGCTCTCCTCCCAGCTCCGTGCAGTCGTAGAGCACCCCGAAGCAGCCCGATGGTTTGACGGCACAGGGACGATCTTCAATGAGCGTGCGATCATCGGCGGGCAGCTGGAGACCAGCCGCCGTCCCGACCGTGTGATCTTCTACCCCGATGGCCATATCGAGGTCGTAGACTATAAGTCAGGAGAGGAGCGTAAGGGTCACCACCGCCAGGTCCGTGAGTATATGGAGCTTCTTCGCCAGATGGGCTACACAGAAGTCTCGGGCTATCTCTGCTACCTCTACGAGCCAGCGCCCAAGATTCTACAAGTGAAGGGGTAGCCATCTACCCTTGATACAAGAAGAGCAGCCTACTGCACAGCCCTCAGTGAGGGGGGCAGTAGGCTGCTCTTATATAGTAAAGCGGGAAAGTGAGCGTGTGGCTCAGCGACGATTAATCCTCGTCGTCGTCATCATAGTCGTAGTCACCGACACCGTGAGCATCGAGGAACTCCTCGCTCGCGTCATTGAGGTTATCGATGAGACGCACCAAGATGGTATTATTCTTCTTGAGCTGTGCCTGCTCTTCGGGTGTACCACGAAGGCCATCAAGACGCATCTTGATGAGGGTCTTGTAGCCATCCTTCATCAGAGCTTCCCAGCCATCGAAGACTTTATAGAGCGCCTTGAGCATACGGTCGTCACCATCATAGGCACCGAGTGCAGCTGCCTGCTCTCTCAAGCCCTTGAGATCTTCGATCCACTCCAGGCGAACCCACTCAGCGCGGTTGTAATCCTTGGCATCCATCGCATCATTCATCTTCGCCATCTGGTCGAGACCATAGTTGGAGAGGCAGATGAGCTCATTGTTGTACTCGACGGCATTGTCGTACTCACCCTTGGCATAGTAGCAGCCTTCATCGGGCTGCCAGCCGCGCTTTTGCTCTTCGCCTCCGAAAGCAGCTTGCATCTGCTCCTGCATCTTCTGCATCTGCTTCTCGATAGCTTCGGCAGAGTTATCTCCCCCGAAAAGCCCCTGAAGCTTCTTAAAAAGGTCCATCATTTTGATTGTAGTTTGATTATAAATAAATCGATTACAGGGCAAAAATAGTGATTTCCATCAATACCGCAACCCTGCAGACGGTATAATATCGGGCACGTTACAGGCAAAGACAGTCCAATCCCAGCTTAGAAGGAGGCATGACCCTTCTGCTGAAAGGCCCTACTCCTCGCTATAGACCGTGAGCATAGAGCTCCGAGGATCAGACAAAGTCAACCGATAGACAGCCGCCTTATTGATACGGATCCACATGATGACTCATATAAGAATGCAAGTAGACCTATATAGGAATGATCATAAAGCTATATAGGAATCAGTGCAATCCTATATAGGAACGCGCGCAAAGCTATATAGGAATGATCACGAAGCCATATAGAAATCACCTCAATCCTATATAGGAACGCGCGCAAAGCTATATAGGAATATAAGAAGAGCTATATAACTTCAACCACCCCTTGCAATACGGCCTCATGAGACTGTTGCCGAGAGTCCTGCCCGCTATTAATTGTACTAAGGTATCGCACGCCAGCTCCCCGATATACCTCTCCGAAGTGGTACGCAAGCCCTTCGCCTTATCGCAAGTATTCCTCTTATCCTGCGGAGGGAAAAGTGTTGTTTTTGCGAAGAAAAAGCGTCTTCACGTAGTGCTTTTTCCGCATCTATGCACGTAGTCTTAAAGACCAGGCACGCAAATCTAAATATCCACGTACGTAGATATTAGAGCTACATACGTAGCCTAAACTTATCTACTACTCGTCCACAACTTTTATCCCTACGCGGAGCAACGACCTAATACAGGTCACCTCACAAGGCTGTATAGGAATCGATCCAAAGCTATATAGCTTTCTTCGCCATCCTATATAGCTCTACCCACGTACTCATATACCTATTATGGGACCATTGCGCAAGGCCACCTCTTCATTACTCGTACCTCCTTCCCTCGAAAAGCGGAGTCTTTAGGTTGAGAAGTTCGAAGGAGGAAAGTGCAAGCTGTGAAGAGATGGCCTTGCGCAATGGTATCCTCAATAAGAATGCATTGATCGCCCCCCTCAAGCAGTCAATAATAAAAGCCATCACCCTACCGCCACAGGATCATGTGAGCGGTAGGGTGATGGCTTACCCTTGCGAAGGGAGGGAGGCACTATGCCTCGGGGAGGGTCATCTTGACCAAGACGATCTTCGTCGATGTGGAGCGGAGAATCTCAAAGCGCAGGTCACCGATCTCAAGGATCTGCCCCTGCGAAGGGATGCTGGGATGGTGGTACAAGATGTAGCCAGCGATAGTCATGAAGTCCTCATCCTCGGGGAGTGTCAGGCCAAACTTCTCGTTGATATCATCGATCTCCATACGTCCGCTGAAGACGAAGGTACGATCATCAAGGCGCTTGGCTACACGCTTCTGACGGTCATGCTCATCCTCGATATCTCCGAAGAGCTCCTCGACGATATCCTCAAGCGTCACCATACCTGCCGTACCGCCAAGCTCGTCGATGACGACTGCGATACTCTTCTTTTTCTGCATCAAGAGGCGCATCAGCGTGCTGGCTTGCATGCTCTCGGGGACGAAGAGGGCTGAGACGATGCGCTTCTGCCAGTCGTCACCGCGGAACATTTCACTCGAATGGATGTAGCCGACGACTTCGTCGATATTCTCCTTATAGACGATGAGCTTTGAGAGTCCCGTGCGGATGAAGAGTTCCTCAAGATGCGCACGCGTCGAGTCAATGCTTGCCCCGACGATCTCATTACGAGGCAGAAGGCAATCACGCACCTGAAGGCCCGAGAAGGAGATGGCATTTTGGATGATCTTCACCTCCGTCTCTATGCCCGAGGCCTGACCATCGTCCGAGCTATGCGTGAGGTAGTACTCGAGGTCCAGTGAAGAGAGCTGGGGGCGAATAGCCACACTCGAGGTACGCTGCCCAGCAAGGAAAAGAATCGCACGCGTGATCAGCCCGATGATCCAAGCAAAGGGATAGAGCAGGACATAGACGAGGAAGAGGATCCCAGCGAAGAAGCTCATCGTGCGGTTGGGGTTAGCACGGAAGGTTACCTTCGGAAGGAACTCCCCGACGAAGAGAATCAGTAGCGTACTGATGACTGACTGCGCCAAGAGGATGAGTCCGTCATTCTCTCCCAAGAGACTCTTGAGCCAAGGCTCCATCAGCACAGCAGTCAAGAGACCATAGATGACGAGGGCAACATTGTTCCCCAGGAGCATCGTCGTGATGAAGTGGTCAGGACGCGAGTAGAAGACGCCTAAGATCCGGGCCGACACACCACCACGGCTTCGGTCAAGCTCAAGACGGAGCTTATCCGAAGAGAGGAAGGCGATCTCCATACCCGAGAAGAAGGCCGAAGCAATTAGGCTGAGGAATATATAGAGGTAAATCATCGTCAATGGTGAGAGCACACTGCGCTGAAGAGCTTAGAGATGGGGAGCTTGCTTCAGCGTATCGGCCCGTGGGGCTGCAGGTGCAGTAGGTGAGGTCGCCTTATTCTCGTCGTAGTCAAAGGCACCCTTGTTGTCGTAGATCTCATACCAGCTGAGATCGTCCTTGGCATTGAAGTGGGAGCCACGAAGCTCCTTGCCTTGGGTGAGGAAGTAAGTCGTATCATCCGAATAGAGGCGCTTCTCAGCACGAAGCCAAAAGAGACGCTTCGTCTTGAGGCGCTGCCCATCAGGTCCCTGGACATGGACGTGACCGATGAGCTCCCACTCTTCCTTGAGCGGTCGGCGGATAGCGGAGTCTGCCTTGATGAAGACCTGACTACCGCTCTTGAGGTCATAGGGTCGTAGGACAAGACCACGTGGGAAGACCCACTCATTGCGGTCATTACGCTCATAGATCAGAAGCTCGGGAGCGGTCATACGATAGCGGATGAGTCCAGAGTCCGAGATGAGCGTATTGAGCGCCACCATACGTGCAGTATAGAGCGAGTCGGGATTGACCGCCAGATTCTTCACCTCGACCTTCTTCTTGCTGCATGCCCCCAGCGAAAGGAAAAGCGTGCAGAATACAAAGAGCATGGCGAAGGGATACGAACGAGAAGTCCCCCGCTGTCTGGATGGAGTATCCAGACGGCGGAGGGCTTCTTCCCTCTCTCTTGCACCTAAGTGCGAAGGGAGATCAGACATAGAGCGAGCTATGTAAATTAGGGAATGACGACACTTTCGCCACCGAAGCTAACCGTAGAGCCCTTCTTGATATCGGGGTGCATGAAGATCTCCTGTGCAGAGGGGAGGTAGCGAGAGTAGTTGGCGATAGCGCGGTTAGCCTGAGCAGAGACCGAGGGGTCTACGCTGGCAGCGTGACGGAGCTTATTGATGACGAGATAGTAGTAGCAGCGCTGCTTGATCTTGTCATCGGGATAGTAGCGAGAAGCATTACCAGCGGAGAGCTCAGCGAGATAGAGCAGTACGCGACCATTACGGGGATTCTCAGCGAGGATCTTATTCCCGTAAGAGATAGCTGCACTGCTGTTGCGCTGTACCTGAGCGATCTGGAAGAGTGCTTCGTAGCACTTGAGGCGGTCAGAAGAGTTCTTAGCCAGGTCAATAGCCTTGTTGAGGAACTCCGTAGCCTCAGCGTAGCGCTTGTCGCGGATAGCTTCACCAGCGATACCCATAGCCGCCGTGACCGAAGGCTCGATATCGAAGAGGTAGCGACCGGCACGTACAGAAGCATTGCCATCGCAGCCTGCACGCTGGAAGAGCGCAAGGACATTCTGCAGGAAGGTCTTATCCGTCTTATGCTGATCAATCTTCTCTACCGTATAGGTCTTCTCAAGCTTGTCACAGCTGGCCAGACCGCTCTGAGCGAACTCCGTGTCCATCTGATTCTTGTACGTCTCGATGACCTTCTTAGCTTCGTCCGTCTCTGCAGCAGCGAGGATGGCATCTGCGTACTCTGCAGCCTGCGTATACTCGTTGATGTACTGATCGATCTTCGACTGATCCTTAGAAGCGATGAGGCGCGAGCTGAAGACATAGTAGTAGAGGAGCTGGATAGGCGACTCAGCCTTGTAGCGCTCTACGACAGGCTTAGCCCACTGATAGACCTGCGTGAAGTCTGCATCAGCACCTGCGATCGTCTTGTAGTCCTCGATCTTATCAGCCAGGATCTGAGGCGTACCGACCTTAGCATCGTCACCGAAGTAAGTGATACGGTCGTCATAGAGCTTCATCAGCTGGTTGAGGATCTTCTTCTTTTCATCAGCAGTCTTAGCCTGACCAAGCTTCCAGTGAAGGATCTTAGCACCGATGATGTATATATTCTTAGATGCTGCGGGGCAGTTATCGTATGCCTTCTGCCAATGCTCATAGGCGTCGGCATAGTTCGCCGTCTTACCAAAGCTGGTCAGCAGGCTGATACTTTGGCGGCAGCGGATGCTGTCTTCACCTGAGCCAAAAGGAGTACCTGTAGCTCTACCCGTCTGGGCATAAGCAGCCGTCGAGAGAAGTCCGAGAGCTGCTACCAGGATCATTCTGTTCAGTTTCATTGTCTCTTGTCTTTAGTGTGTAAATGATTAGCGCATAGTCGGCCGTAGACCTCCACCATAGAGAGGCGGATAGTCCATGGCAAGGCTATATAACTTAGTTAATACGTGCCTTGCGGAACCAGTTCTCGTTGAAGAGAATCCCCACAGTGAGGCCAAGTGAGTGCTCACGCACCATACCGGTGGCCTGAGGAGTGAGGTACTTATAGTCTACGGTAATATTGACGAGCGAACGACGGTCGATGAGCGGCATACCGATACCGACCGATGCGGTGAGTTCATTGTAGCCCTTCTGCTCACCCGAGGAGGTGGGGACGAGCATATAGGAGTTAGCCCCACTCAGCCCGAAGCGATAGCGGGAGCGAGAGAAGAGTCCACGACCACGAGGATCGGGGATCCACTCGGCACCAAGGCCTACACGATAGTGATCGCGAGGTGCAGCACCATCCTGAGCAAGGCCCGTAGCCTTAGCCCACTGCATATAGGTGAAGCCTGCTCCGACGAGGAGGCTCTCACTATGGCGATAGGTAGCACCGACCGAGTAGCTCATAGGCACATGGTGGAGGCTACGTGAGGTGATTGTATCTGAGGACTCGGGCACAAGCTGGCTGGAATTCTCGGCACTGAGGAAGTGCTGATCGATGAGCGTCGAGCGGAGCTTGATCTCAGGGGCGAACGTAGCACCCACGACGAGGCTACGTCCCTTCTTCTGATCCAGATCCAGCTGGTACTGCGCACCGATATCAGCCTTGAATCCCTTGAGCTGGAGCTGCGTGCGGTAGAAGGGATTGGATGCACCATCCGACCCGATATATACCTGACGCTCCTGCGTCGTATAGCCGAAGACATAGGAGCCATTCACCCCGAGGGAGAAGCCTCCGACACGCCCTGCTACACCGAGGTAAAGGTCGCTGAAGCTACCCTGGCCCAGATAGGTACGTTGATAGTTATTCTGGCTATCTCCCTGGAGCTTCTCAAGGCTACCGAAGCGATAGCCCACGGTCGAGAAGGGAGTGATCCCTGCACTGACCGCGATATGACGGCTCACGGGGAAGAGGATCGTAGCGTAATCAAGGTTACCCAAGACACGGCTATCACGATTCCCGCCTTCAGCGAGGTGAGATCCACGCAGCGACACTGCCAGATCCATGATGAAGGTCATGGAGTCGACAGCGGTATAGGAGGCAGGGTTAGCGGGGTTGACGGCGAGACCGTCACGCAGACCCGCACCGATACCCCCGAGAGCTCGTGTCGTAGCCGTCTGGCGCATACCGAGTGTCCCATAGCCGAAGCGACTATAGGGCGAGCGGTCTGAGTTGCTCTGGGCGCTAAGGGCGCCTGCTGTCGCAGCTGTAAGTAGTCCTGCGGAGAGGAGGTAGCTGAGGATCTTCTTCTGCTTTATCCTTTTCGGTCTCCAAAGAGGAGCAAAAAAAGCGCTGTTGAATTTAATATATCTAGC
>ERZ773043.1597-NODE-1597-length-12662-cov-3.918696_pt1 | contig 12662 bp, 13 predicted proteins | sample MGYA00580636_ERZ773043 | MGnify/ENA primary metagenome ERZ773043 (study PRJEB29015, sample SAMEA2737992) | human oral metagenome | biome: human oral; feature: human-associated habitat; material: dental | place: China | collected 2065 ... | reverse complement strand
GAAATATCTGTAATTTCATTTAAAGAACGAACCTCGTAAAAATCTTCAACCATTTCTATGCTTAATTATTCTTTAGTCTGCGTGGAAACAATATTAAATTCAGTAAAAAACTGAATAATATGGTCAGTAAAATCACTGCTATTATTATTTCTCCACTTAAAAAAGTCTTCCCTAAAACTCTAAAATTATGCATGGAAGTAATAATACCAAACAAATTTATTCCGTTTACAGGTGATATTTCCATATATCTTTTCACAATTTTAAATGCATCCGGAAGATAAGCTATTGAAAAATTAGCAGATACCACAAGTAAACTTAATAAAATTGTCAAATACATCTCTTTCATGATATTGCCAATAAAAAAAGTTATAAAACTCATGCTCAAAATAGAACCTATGGAGACAATCATATACCAAAAAAACATGTCTTTGATTGTCCATGCATAAATCGCAGTAAAAAAATCTGGCAATAATTGAATCTGCATATTCCAGCCTTCATTATAGAAAGGAAGAATTGTCAAAGAAATTATAATCAAATTACATATTAAAAATAAAACTATAAAGCATACAGACACTGCCAGCATCTTATCCCGAGCCATTTTTAGTAGTATTTTAGGATTTAGCGTACCTAACACAAGATCCATATGAGTTACTTTTTCATAAGGAAACAATTGGCTGGAACAAAATATAGCTCCTAACAGCAATATACAGCAAAAAACAAATGATGATTTAAAAAAAATTACCCAATGTTCATAAAATTCAAGATAAAATGGAACTGCAAAATTATCCAAAGCAACTCTTACTTGCTGTATTTCATCATCATCATAAGCTTTATATTTAAAGTCAATTTTTTCATATATCTTCTCCTTCCATCTGGAATAAAAAGGTATATTATTTACTCTCTTTATATCTAAGCTGTTATCTTTATATGATGAATAGGCTTCATTTATAATTCTATAGTACTCCGATTCATCTAATGTAATATCAGGTATATTAGTGATTCTATATCTTGTAATTTCATCTTTTATATTTTCTTCGGTTACAAATCCGCCAATTTTTGAAAAATATTCTTTTCTAGCATTTAATCCAACATAGCCTTTATATACTTCCGCCTTATTGTCAATCATTTGTACCGTTTCATAATCAAAAATAAAATAAAGAGGAAGTAAAATAGCTACTGCAAAAGACAAAAATATTATCCACCTGACACCTTTGATGCCTAATAGTTTTTTCAATTCATATACCATATATACCTCCTTCTCAAAACACAGCATCATCTATATTGCTAATAAAAATCAATAAAACACATTATGTTGCCCTGCAAATCATTTAAAGCCACACAAAACACATACTATTCTCTAGATAAAAACTTAAAGAATAAATCAGGAATAACCTTTATAAGTAGTATTATTATTATCATACTGACTATTACAAACATATTTGTAACAGATAAATTTAAAAAACCAAATCTGAATTGTTCTAAACTATTCAGTATCAAAATAACATTGCTCATGTTGACTGGAAATAATTTTAATACTTTAATAATCCCGTGTGGCAGCGGAAATCTAAGCAGAACCAATGGTAAAAATGCTGTAATAATTGATATGACAAGAGTGCTAAATCTATTTCTAAGCAATAAGTTCAAAAATGCAGCTCCGTAAATAATTACTATGATCCCTAAAATAGTTGTTATAAACCATATTATTGTTGCCTCTAAAAAATTAAGGTTATATATTGATGTAAAATATATAATTTGAATACTGCTGTCCCAGCCTTGAATACCCATACCAACGAATATAATCAATGCCATCAATACAACTGAAAGAAGATAAACCTGCATAACCATTGTCAATAATGCCAACAGCTTATTAACAGCCATCTTACTTATATCACGAATCTTACCTGTGACTAAGATCAAATCCATATTACATCTTTTTTCAAAAGAAAATAATTCAGAAGCCATAAATAAGCCTAGAATTATAACCATAATATTCACAATGCCGACTGACTTCCAAAAGTTAACCCAATGTCTTGAAAAGCCATATCTGAATGGAATTGCAGTTTTCTCAGCTTCACTGATGATGCCATCTATTTCCCATTGACTATATCGGCTTTCCGAAGTAATCAGCTGATTTTTTATGGCATATACTCTCTGTCTGTAAAAATCATCTGCTGATTCTACATCATATAATGATTTAAATCCTCCTTCGCCCTCAAAAATATAAGCCTTTGATAGTAAGTTTACGATTCCAGGATATTTAAAGTTTGTATTGTTCTCTGCTTCATCAACATTACTAAAAGTTTTATAATAGCTTAATACTTGGTTCAATTTTTCAGTCGTCATTTCTCCGTCAATTGATTCAAATCTTAATTCTATAGATTCCCTTGCTTTCAGTCCTCTTAAATAGGATGTGGAGTCAGGCTTATCTAATATTGTAATACTGTTTAACGATGTAAAAGCCATAGCTACTGACATGATCACAATCAAGCAGCTAAATATCTTTACATATAAAGGGGTGATTATTTTCTTATATTCTTCCTTTATTCCCATATTGCCATTGTATGATAATTAGGAATGTAATTATCACATATTCCTTTCTTTTTAATATTGTGGTTATAATACATTCAGATACTGTGGACTTTTGATTTTGTCTTGTAGCTTTGACTACTTAACAGGAGTGTATTGCCGCTACCTTTATCTGAATTGTTTATATGCTGGATGTACCGTAGCTTTTGTTCTAATGAGTACTTATTTCAATCAAGTCTACGATGATAACCGTTTGAGGATATCACAGTATCAGATCTTACCAAAGGGAGGATTACCTCATGATTTACGTAGGCATTGATATTGCCAAACTTAACCATTTTGTCTCTGCTATTTCTTCGGAAGGTGAAATACTCATTGAGCCGTTTAAATTCACAAACGATGCTGATGGCTTCCATATGCTGGCTTCCAAACTCGATTCATTTGATAAGGCCAGCACCATCATTGGTCTTGAGTCAACAGCACACTACGGTAGCAACCTCGTACTATACCTTGTTGCCGAGCTTTACAAAGTGTGTATATTAAACCCTATTAAGACGTCTCAATTGCACAAAAACAACATTCGCAAAACAAAGACGGATAAAGTCGACACTTATGTTATTGCTAAAACTCTTATGATGCAGAATGACCTCAGATTCGTCAGTTTCTATGACCTTGATATGATGGATCTTAAGGCTTTGGGGCGGTTTCGTCAGAAAACTATAAAGCAACGAACCCGTTTGAAAATCCAGCTGACAACCTATGTTGATCAGGTTTTCCGGAAATTCAATACTTTTTTTAAATCCGGTCTGCATCAGAATTCTGTCTATGTTCTTTTAAAAGAAGCACCTTCTCCAAATGAGATTGCTTTCATGCATATGACTCATCTGGCAAATCTGCTCAAAGTGAACTCGCACGGACACTTTACCAAAGAACAGGTCAAAGAATTAAGAGTTCTCGCTTATGGTTGACTTTTCATAGCTGGTCTCCATTAAAATAATATAAATATGCATCATTAAGTGTGGGTTTAACTAAACGAGCTTCTTTTGAAATCTTTTTTCTGTTTATCACTCTAGCTACAGTAACTCCTCTATCCTCATGTATCATAGATACCAGCTCATTTTTAATACTGTACTCCGTATCCCTGTCATGTATTGGAACTTCCCAAACACTTCCTTCACAATCATTGATTAATTCACTCTCATTGCCACTAGCAATAATATATCCACTTTTAATTATAAATATCTTATTTGCTAGATGCTCTAAGTCACTAACAATATGTGTTGATATAATAATAATCTGAGTCTTGCTAATATTAGACAAATAATTTTTTAGCCTAATCCTCTCAGTCGGATCTAATCCTGTTGTAGGCTCATCTAAAAGTATAATTTTAGGATTCAGTAAAAAAGCCTGAGCCAGTCCTACTCTTCTTAACTGTCCACCTGAAAGTGATTTCAGCTTTTTATTTTGAAGTTCCTTAAGTCCAAAAACCTCCATATTGTTCAAAACATCTTCCTCTATGCCAGCTCTATTAAATCCAGATTTTATTCGTCCCATATACATCAAAAATTCATAGACAGTCATCAAAGGATACCCCACAAAAACTTGTGGTAATATTCCAAGCAATACCTCTTTTGCTCTTTTTCTACTAGCCGGGTAGCATATTTCCCCTTTATATTTTGTTGCATACCCACTAATTACTTTAAATAAAGTTGTTTTTCCAGCTCCATTTGCTCCTAATAGTCCATAAATTCCAGGAGCTAAGTCCATGTCTATTCCATTCAAAACTTTTTTATTCCCATATTGCATTTCTACATTATTTAATGTAAGATTCATTACATTCTCCTTATATTTCAAAGTTTATACCCTATGCCATTTAAAGATACAGTATGCTGACTTGACCTTCCAAATACTTGATGGAACAAAGAAAAGTTACAGGCATACACGATCTGTGTAAATGTTAGGCTGTTAGCTGCAACATTACATTTATAGTTAATATCTGTTATGAGCTTTAAATCCTAATGAAGCAGAATATTCCAAAATAAAAATTAAAACCGATTTATCTATTGTTTTAAATAATGAACTTAATTCATCATCGATGAATATCATCAATAGTCCATTATCTCTACAATTCTCTGTATAAAATTTTTTTTATCTTCTCCATTTTCTTTTTCAATTTGTTTTACTATAGCCCCATCTTTCATTAATAACACTTTTTTACTATAACTTGCTATTGTCGGATCATGTGTTACCATTAAAATAGTGCGATTTTCTTCTAAGTTTAATCTTTCAAAATATTTTATTACAATTTCAGAATTGATGCTATCTAAATTCCCGGTAGGTTCATCTGCTAATATTATCTTAGGTTCGTTTATAATTGCTCTACATATTGCAGTTCTTTGTTTTTCACCACCTGATACTTCTGTTGGATATTTGTCTAAAATTTTATCAATCTCAAACCTTTTTGCATTTTCTAATATTAATGATTCAATCTCTCTATATGGCTTATTACTTATATATAAAGGTAATAGAATATTCTCTTTTAAAGTCAGACTATCTACCAGATAAAATTCTTGAAACACAAATCCCACTATTTTTTGTCTAACATCCGATAATATTTCATCAGAACAACTACTTAAATTAATATCTCCAACAATTGCTCTTCCGGTAGTTGCCTCTTCAATCCCTCCAAGTATTTTTAATAAAGTAGTTTTTCCACAACCTGATTTTCCCATAATGCTAATAAAGTCCCCCTGATATACCTCTAAACTGACACCATTTAAGACTTGATTTAAATTAACAGATATTTTTTCCCTTTTCTTCTTATCTCTCTTATTATATATTTTGGTTAAATCAACAGCCTTTATAACTTCGTTCATATATCCCACCTATCCTAATCGCCTTAAAATATAAGAAATAAATTGTTTTTTAAGTATTTTATAGTAAATATATTCCAATATTAAATATCCACCTATAAATATTGCAAAAAAAGTGTAAATCTGACTTCTCTGCTCTACCATATTGACACCAACACCAGATAGTATATAAAGATACATCATGGATAATATACATGCTAATATCACAGGAATCAGAAAAGGCAATTGAAGTTCTCTTGTGGCAGTATTAGCAATAGTCTTCTTGTTCATGCCCATAATATAATACGCCTTGTATTTTTCCGATAAATAATCCATCTGACTAAATGTATTTATATAGATTGCACTATTCTTAAAGATGGTGATTACAATGGCTACTAATACTAAGACAATAAGCATACAAAGTATTACATTTCTATTTATTTCTACATATTTATCCTTTTCATATATTCTTACTTTCGTTTCATCTTGTTGTTCGTAATCATTCAGTACTTGTTTAATACGATTTTGATCTCCATGCTCTTTTGCATTTACAAATATAATATGTTTATTCTGTCCATATCTGCTGATATCCTCATAGTCTCTGTGATTCATCAAAAACAGATATTCATTTCCGTAGTTTTCAAACACTCCAAATATATTTTCCCAATATCTGCTTTTAATACTATAGTCAAATTGTTGTCCGTTTATAGTGTAAATCGATATAAAACTGTCTCCATTTAACGCCTCAAAATCTTCCTCCAATCTCAATGCAATCCCTATTATCTCTCCACTCTTTAGAGTCCAATTTTTATTGCGAAAGGTATTATAGCGTTCAATATCTACACATCTTATATTCCCTATATTTTGGTTATTTTTTATTTCCGAAACCTCCAGTGTAGATATATCCATAGGAATTTTTGAATTTTTCAGGCTTTCAATCAAGGTATTTGGCACAGAATAGCTCTCTATAACAAAGTCATTTGGGTACATCATTTGATAGCTTTCTACTGTATTTGCATATATGTTATTATAAATATTTGCTCCTATGAAAATGAGTAGGATTATTCCACTTAATAATGAAAAATATATAATCTTACTAAATTTATTGAATCGAAAGACAAAATTATTTATAAACAAAAAATTTTTATAATATAACTTTGTTTCTCCTCTTAATAATTGTAGTATAGGAAATGCCATAGATACAAAAATAAAATATAGCCCTATAGAAATTAACAATATGGAAGAAAATGTTCGTAAAATTATATCTCCTTGTTGAATTAAAATAACATACAAAGAAAGTATAGACAAAATAATTCCAAATACAAATCTATACCAGCCTTTTTTAGCTAATGTATCTGCTCTTTGTTCCTCTATAAGCAAATCATTTAATTTCATTTTTCTTATCTTAATATAAATACAAAGAGCAGATATAAAATATAAAGCAAAATATATCATATAAATGAAAATATAGCTTTTTATTGGATATATAACCATCGGAAATTCATATAAAAACACTTTTCTAAAAAAGTATATACTTCCATGGTAAAAAGACGCCCCAATCATGCTCCCCAAAATCATGGATACAATATATGTGGCAAGAAGTTCAATTATTATACATTTGAATAAATTTGATTTTTTCTGTCCTAAAATAATAAAAATAGCATAATCTCTGCTTTTCTTTTTTGTGTAGTTTAAAAATGTATAAATAATAAAGCATAACGAAATAAGCAGGAACACATAAGAAATCCATTTGAGTGTGCTAATCTCACTGTTCATAATTTTAATATTTTCTATTTTTACAACTTCTCTCATAGCATTCAAATAACTTGATATAATGATATATCCTGCTACTGCTATCACCGAACTTACCAAATAGAATATATAATCTTTATACTTTGATTTCATATTTTTTAATATTAATGTATATAGCATATTTCCCTTCTTCTACAAAAACTTATTGTATTATATAAAATATGATTCTATATCTAACGATATAGAATTATATTGCTTAAAGCTATCTTCTCGTAGCTGAGAATCTGCAACCATTTTTACAACTCGTAGAGCAATAGCCTTTACAGGAAGACTTACATGTATTATTACAACCTGATTTGCAACGTCCACTACAAGAGCCCGAACATGCCTTAGAACAGGCTATACATACTGCAGACATAATATCATTACTCAATTCATTAATCTTACTGTCATAATGTCCCATAAAAACCTCCTATACGCCATAGTCCTTTACTTATTTCGTCCATGGCAAGATAAAGAACAGCCACCAGAACAAAGAGCCTTACATGAACCTTGACAACCACCTGTGCAATTTCCTTTACAAGGACACCACACTAATGGTGTTACTCTGTTATTCCCTGTAATTTTACTCTTGTAACTACCCATACCTTTTCCATTAAACATAATGCTTCCACCACTCGGTCTACTTAGAGTACAAATCATATTCATTAATGTTGTTTTGCCTGCACCATTAACTCCTAATAGTCCATACACGCCATTTTTCAAAATAAGACTCTGATTGCTAATCGCCTCATAATTCCCATACTTTTTAGTTATATTTGTTAAAATTAGCTCCATCTTAATCTCCTCCTAGTATTTAAGTCTTTGATTTCCGTAAAATAAAGAAATCAATTAAATACATAAAAAACCACCTTCGATTCGAAGATGGTTTAATAAATCATCATATTCACTCAGTAACCATCTTTCGATCTATTCGTTATACTGTTTTCAGGCTAATAACAGTATATCTTTGTATAAATCAAAAGTATTGGTACTAATGTGCAAAGTTTAAAAGATATTTTTTTTGATGTAGCCAAGCAGAGTTGCTTTTCTAAGCATTTCCTGATAATTTTTCACATCAAGCTTATCGTAAATTATATTCAAATGATTCGCTAATGTTCTTAGTGAAATAAATAATTCTGAAGCAACTTCATTCCTTGTAAAACCTTGGGCATATAAGTTTATAATCTCTAATTCCTTGTCAGTTAAATCAGTTAACTTATCTTCACTTATTTTAAAATGTCTTTTGCCTTTTATTATTTCTTTTATAATGTTGTATAGCTTATCTGTTTCAATATCCTTATTAAGAAATCCAACCGCTCCGCTCTTTTTAGCCTCCTTTTCAAATGCATAATAATCATATCCGGTCAAAATTATAATTTTACAATCGGGTTTTTCCTTCAAAATATTTCTGCACAATTCAAGACCATCTATATCCAGTATTTTTTTTATATTGATGTCTATTAAGAGCAAATCAAAACTATTACTCAATATCTTGCTAATTATATCTCTTTCAGTAGTCTTATAATCAACCGTTTCAACACATTGAATATCGGTATATCTCATCAAAGAGTTTTTTAAGCTTTCAGACAAAAGCCTATGATCTTCTATTAATAGAATTTTCAATGATATCTCCCCCCTTTAATGGAATGTTTATTATTATAGTAACCCCTTCATTGTTCTCTACCATAATCTTTCCTCCTATCATTTGAACTGTCTTATGAATTCCAATCAATCCGGAAAATCTGTTATTTTCATATAACAAGTCTTCATCCAAGAATCCCTCATCATTGAACGCTTCAATGCTAAGAATAGAATTTTCTATACATATTTTTATTTCGGCAAAATTAGATTCCGTATGCTTATAGATGTTATTTACCAGTTCCTTAACCACTCTTAGCAGCAATTCATCATATGGGTTTTCTAAATAAGCTTTCTCATCACAAAATAGATCTAAAACAATTTTTTTATCAAAATGACGATTTTTTATCTGCTCAATATTTAAACATAAATTTTCATATAACGATTTATCTAAATATATAGAAGGCGTCAAATTATCAAGCTTTAATCTTAACTCATTTATGATATTAGATAATATCTCAGAAACTTCTTCTTTGGATACATTCTCATCATCCATAGATTTCTTCAAATAAATAATATCTTGTAGGATCGAATCATGTAGATAATCTGCTATGTCCTTATTATATTTTAATTCATTACTCAGATGACTAATCCTCATCAAATATGTATTTTTAATTTTTTCTTTTGAATGTATTCCAAATTTCGTATAGTTCACAATAACATAAACAAAATTAACTGTTAATAAGAGCAATATCTGAAGATAATAAAAATTTGTAAGAAATACGAAGATGCCAGCAACCAATAAACCCACCAAATATTTTTTTATTCTAAAAACTATTCCAACGTAATAACTCAAAAAAATATTTTGAATAGAATACTGGAAACAACTGATAATTAAAAATAGTCTTACTGCCGAATAGCTACTATCTAATAATCCCATTTTTATATACAAGACTCCAGAAAAAAGCCACGATACAATCAGAAATGTTATTATGTTCTTTTTGTATTCCATGTAGTTTGTTATTCTTCTGTAATGTATCATAAAATATATAATCGGAATAAACATTACAGCTAAAACAGTTATAAACAAATACCACTCTAATAATTCATTTTTTGATGAGAATATAATATACCCCACCAGCGAATAAATTGTAACCACTATAGAGATAACTATATTGTAAGTACGATAAATCTTATTATCCAATATAAAATGCCAATTGCTTAGTAGCAATAAAACCATTATTAATAATAGAATATGTGCGAAATAGCTATCTACATCTTGTAGATAAATAAAAGAAACAAATAATAATATAAAACTTGAAATCCCGAATTTATATATCAAAAAATTACTCATTCTTGTTTCAAACATTTCCATTAACTGTATACAACAAACATTAAAAAAATACATAATGATATAGTGTCCACTGCTTAATTTATGATATGAAGTAAGAATCAAAAAAATACCCATTACTCCAATATATCCTATTTCCAAAAATACTTTCAACGCTTTATTATTCATTTTATCAATTCCTTTATCCTATATATTAAATAATAATTATGTTAATCTTCCTAATAAATGTAGTCTGATTAAAATATTTATGTTCTAATCCAAGTTAACAACCCCCATTTCAAATGGGGGTTTAATTTTAACCCCTCCGGGGTATTTCTCCGGTTCCGCCAAGGGCGGGATTTCGCAGTACCATTTTTATTGGTAGCCTCCTAAAGAAGGCTCTTCTACTTTCTTCCGTCCGCTACCTTATCATTTTCTTCTTGTTCCTTAATATATTTCAAGATTGTTTCTTCATTTACATTTCCTACTGTTGATACATAATATCCTCTTGCCCAAAAATGACGATCGCCCCATTTATTTCTATACTCAGGATGTCTATCAAATAGCATTAATGCACTTTTACCTTTTAAATATGACATGAATTCCGATACACTTATTTTAGGTGGAATTGCTATATACATATGAATATGATCTATACATACTCTTCCATCTATCAACTTTACCTGTTTCATCTCACACAACTTTTTTATTATTTCCACCAAATCTTTTTTTCTCCATACATGATTTTTCTTCTGTATTTTGGTATAAAAACAATATGGTAAGTGCAATTCCAACGTGTATGTGTTATACTTTGATTATCCACTTGGATACCTCCTATGCTTTGATATGGCCTGCGAAACCAATATCATTATAGCATAGGAGTTTTTAATACTCTAAGTAACGCTTCGGCTTTGCCGGTTCCCCCATCTCAGATGGGGGATTAATAGCTTTTTTCATTTAAAAGCATTAAAACTCTAATCTAAATTTCTTATATAATATTTTTATGTTCTAAAAAGATAGATTTTCCATTTACAGAATCATTTCAAGTTAACCTTATTATATCATTTTGCTCCATTTTATGATATAATAAACTCACTTTCAATTATATATAGCTTAACGCTGTTATTGTACTGACCAGTATAAGAGCCAGTATATTAGCAAGCACAGTAAGTGCATATACACTTACGAAAAATTGACTTAATCCTCGCTTTTGCATCGGTCTCTTTTAGTCAATTTTTCTTGTTGGGGAATAATCTCCACCCCCCTACATCAGTAACTTGCTTTATTTCATCACCTAAGTAGTTTTTGAAAAAGCTTCCGTTTCTTTCATTGAAGCTTACTTGTAAGGCTCTCTATTTGATTTTTAAGCTCTACATTCCATTCTGGTTCTATTCTAATGAGAAACAATATATGAGCCTGCCTGCGGTCAGGGGCATATCGTAAAAGTACTGGAAGAGCATGGATATAAGGTAAAAGCGGAGGATATTTGTTACAGAGGGTATGGAAGCAAAAGAGAGGTAGATTTTTTTACGGTTAAGGAGAATACCTTAGACATAGTAACCAATCCGCCTTATTTTTGTGCAGATAAATTTCTGAAACACGCCCTTGAAATATCTGTCCCCAAAGTAAAAATTGCAATGCTTTTTCGCTTGGCATTTTTAGAGGGACAAAAAAGATATGAATTATTTAAAAAATATCCTATAAAAAAGGTATATGTATTTTCCAAAAGACTTAACTGTGCTAAAAATGCCGAGTTTGAAAAGTATAAAAGCAATGCCATTGCATTTGCATGGTTTATATGGGAAGTAGGTTATACAGGAAGAACGGAAATAAAATGGATTTTATAAAAAAATAGTAGCAAAGAATATAATTCAAGGAGGAAAAGATGAACGACAATACTAAAAACATTCAAGGACAGGAAGAACAGACAAAGGAAGTCATAAACGAGATTAAAGAAGAATATGTAAAGACAGCAGATTTTTTAGAAAACAATACCAATGAACAGTTTAAGATAGCAGGAGAGCTTAAAGAGGAACTGAAAAACAATGATTTTGATGCAAATATTGAAGAGTTAAAAGCCTTAAAGGAAGAAATTACAGGTCTTAAAGCAGAGATTAAAAGGCTTAATGAGATGGAGAATATAAGCCTCAGCTCTCTTGTTATTAAAGATATTAAGGCAGTAGGAAATTCTCTTATTAATCTTCAGGAAAAAGCGATAGGAAGCATTAAACATCTTTATGATAATATGAAACATCAGCTTTCCTATAATCTTACCAAAGCACAGGAGAAACTTGTGAAAGTGAAAATAGGAGTGGTAAAGGGGCTGGTAAACTCAATGCAGAGTTTTATTAAGGATCAGCAAAAGAAGTTGGATAGTTGCCTTGAAAAATTGGATAATTTATCTAAAGAGATTCAAAAGGATGAGGAAAAATTAAATAAGGAAGATAAAGAAGAAATTAAACAGCCGGATAATGAAAAAGAAGATAGCAAGATAAGTGAAAAAGCATCTGAAAGAGCTAACAGTAGTGAAAAATCAGAAAATAATCCTCAAAAGGCTGATGACAGAAAATTAAAAAATATAG
>ERZ773043.1596-NODE-1596-length-12664-cov-27.008010_pt1 | contig 12664 bp, 15 predicted proteins | sample MGYA00580636_ERZ773043 | MGnify/ENA primary metagenome ERZ773043 (study PRJEB29015, sample SAMEA2737992) | human oral metagenome | biome: human oral; feature: human-associated habitat; material: dental | place: China | collected 2065 ... | reverse complement strand
GCTGGCAGGTCCTTCCACAGCCGTTCCCGGGAGTAGTGGATGAGATCGCCATGGCTGGCACCTCAAGCAACGATACCTTGCTGGCCGGCACATCCTGCGCACAGACTCCTGATCAAACTGATCTGACGGCCTCATACCCTGATCCTTGTGAAGAACGCTTTCCGCTTCTGCCTGGGTCTGTTGTTCATCGTCGCAACCTCCTGGTTGCCGGCCCCGGCACAGGCGTGCGCCTGCGGGGCCCTGGTGACCGACTCGACGGCGAACATCAATGCGGAGACCGCGTTCGTGGTGATGACCGATGGGCGAGAGCGCATCGACATGGTGATGCACCTCGACGGTGAGGCATCCACAGCGGCCTGGATCATGCCGCTACCTCCCGGAGGGAAGGTCAGCCTGGGCGACAAGGACGTCTTCGATCGCCTGAAGCAGCTGACCACACCTCGCCCCCGGCACGTGCTGCAGTTCCTGCCCGACTTCCGGGGTGGAGGACCACGATCCGGCACCGACAACTCCAAGGCGGGAGCCGCCCCCGGGGTTCAGGTCGTCGACGTCCAGACGGTGGGTCCGTTCGAAGTGACCACCCTGCAGGGCATCAGCGCCGCCGCGGTCAACGACTGGCTAGAGACCAACGGGTTCCCGACCCGGCACGAGGTGGAACCAACTTTTCAGGAATATCTCGACGCGGGCTGGCAGATCACCGCGACCCGCTTGACGCCCGGCGGCGACTCGGCGGCGCTGTCGAACGGCCTGGATTCGCTGCGCATGGAGTTCCCCACCACCGAGCCGATCTATCCCATCAAACTGTCCAAACACGCCCAAGCGCGCCAAGGGGTGAGGCTCTTCGTGCTGGCGGATCATCGCATGGACGCGCAGGGACCCACCTCGTCTTCCCACGACCTGAACGTCACGTTCGCCGGGAAGGTCCCGGCGGGTGAGTTGGGCCTCGGCGATGGTGAACGCTACCTGACTGCGGTGGAAGGCGACTTCATGCCGACGGAGATCACCAATGACATCCGCTTCACCCAAGCCAATTCCGACGAGGAAAACATACCCACCTACGATGTCGGAATCCCCGTGTGGAAGGCCTACCCGGCACTGTTGTTGGTCGGGGTCCTCGCATGGCTGATCATCCGCAGGTACCGCAGAACACGAATGGCAGAACTCGTTCATGACCGCTCGTGACCATGTCCTAACCGATGGAAAACCACACTCGAGTGTGCAAAATACCTTGTCAGTCGGCCGTGGACGCTGTCGACGTGAAGGCCAGGCGCGCTGACGTAGGCGCCGGATGTCGTGTGGCTCTCGGTCGCATCAACGCCATCGCCATCATGCATTCAAGTCGAACAGCAACGTGGCTCCTGCCCACATCCCAGCCCGCCATTCCTCTCTGCTGCTGGGCGGCCGGAACGACAACGCAGGAGGTCACGTTTGGATGTGCCGGCGCGTCACAGGGGTAGACGGGAAAACGTCCTGTCCCCTATGACAAGGAGATGATTCCACATGCAGCGAGTGATCGAGTTCACGACCGACACGTTTGGCGCCGAGAAGATCGAGTCAGCCCTCCGAGCGGCATTCGACGTCTTGGCCGAGGAATGTCCGGACGGGGTACGGCTGGCCTATTGGAAGGTGCAGGGCACCAGCCGGTTCGTCGCACTGATCGATCTGGATGACGAGCGGAACAACCCGTTGCTGTCCCTGGACGCAACGGCGGCGTTGCCGAAGGTGATCGGATCCCATGTCGAGAGCGGTTACCCGATGCCGCAGCCGGTCGAGCTGATCGGTAGTTACGGTTTCGCTCTGTGAACTCCCAGCAGAAGCCGGACGTCTTTGCCTCGCAGCGGGATCACCTGCGGGCCTTGGCGTTCCGGCTGCTGGGCCACGAAGCCGATGCCGATGATGTGGTGCAGGAGGCCTGGCTCCGCTACGACCGCACCGACCTGCATGAGGTCACCAACGTGGAAGCCTGGCTCACCACGGTCGTCACGCGGCTCTGCTTGGATGTGATGCGGCGACGCCGCGCCACCATTCCGGTCGATGCCCTCGCCGAGCGCCCGGGGAATGAGCTCTCACCGGAGGCTACCGTCGAGCTGGCCCGTGACGTCGAGACCGCACTCGAGGTCGTGGTGGCCGAGTTGAGTCCACCACAACGGGTCGCGCTGATCCTGCACGACGTGTTCGGTTTCACATTCACCGAGATCGGAGGAATCCTGGGAACCAGCGAACCGGCCGCGAGGCGTCAGGCCAGCCGCGCCCGCAGCCGCATCCGTCACCGCGACGAGGTTCCCGCCACCGATGCTTCAACGACACGGCAGCTGGTCGCAGCGTTTCTCGCCGCTGCCCAGCGGGGCGATGTCGATGGTCTGGTGGCCGTCCTCCATCCCGAAGTGGTTCGCACGGCCGACCCGCAGGCTCTCCCTGCTGGCGGCCCACTGCGCATCACGGGTGCCGACCGCGTGATTGTGGAAACCGCTGCGTTGCGAGCCAATGCGTTGGATGCGCATGTGCACGACTTGCTGGGAGGACCGGTCATCATGGTCGGAGATCCGATGCGACCCCGCCTGATCCTCACGTTCACCATTCGTGATGGCAGGATTCGCTCCTACGACGTGATCGCCGATCCGCAACGACTCAGCGCCATTCTCAAGGCAGGAAAGTCCCGAGGACAGGCATCCCGGGAAGCCCATTGAACGGCACGAAAACGCCACGATGAGCATCCCTTCACGGGAGATTCTGGAAGATTCGGTCACCGAGGATCCTGAAAATTTCTGTCACCTCCGTGACATGCAGTTGAGCCCATCCAATCGGAGCGGAAGGACCTCGACATGATCTCCCTGCCTTCACGGACCCTTCTCCCCGGATCTCGTCGCCTGCCTTGAACGAGCCGATGAGTTGATGGGACAAAAGCCCGGGCTCGCCCACGACCTCTTCCTGGGCACGGCTGCCGAACTCAGTATGTCCGATCCGTGTCTCGTTCCCCCGTCTCTCGGAGAGGCGCCCGGATCGCGCTCCACAACAAACAGCTCTCAGCGGTGAGGCAGCTGTTCACCAAGACCCGTGAAGCCGCGAACCGGGTCGCGGTCGAGAACCGTCTGCTGCGTGATCTCCTCGGGCACCGGAGGATGTGATCGCCCCGCTCCGCTGCCCCTTCGTCCCGATCACCGGCTTTCACACGTGCGCTGTTCCGGGCGCGATCACCTGAAGCCCCATGGCCCGGACCGCCTTGCCGAACCTGTGGTCGTAGGTGAGAACCGCGGCGGCATCGAGTCGCATTGCCGCTTCGAGGTGCAACGCATCGAGGCCCCGCAGGTATGGCATGGGCAACAGACCTGCGCCGCGGTAAACCGCCCGGTCAAGAGCGGCCAGCCCAACCCCGTCGAGAATCCGAGTCACGACGCCCTGATCGATGCCCTCACTGACAGCGATGCGACGCAGCTCGGTTTCGACCAGATCACAGGAAACCAGCACGTCCGCGGTCCTGCTCCATCTCGATCAACCACCTGCACTCCTGGCGGCTTGAAGCGACGACACACCACGACCGGAGCCGAATCCATCAATTGATCCGGCTCCGGCGGGCTTTTCCGGGGCACGTCGGCATCAGAAGACCACCGTGCGTCCTCGGCTCAGCTGTGGCGCTGGGATGGTCGAGTTGTGACAGGAACGGCGAAGGAGGCGCGGTCTCCTTCCCATGTGTTGTCAGGAACAGCAGCAACCAACGCTCTGAGGCTCTCCACAGTGAGCCGGGAGTGCATGATGGCTGCGTTCTCCTTCACGCGATCTGGCCTCCGCGTTCCTGGGATGGGGACGACGTCATCGCCCTGCGACAACAACCACGCAAGAGCAACCTGAGCCGTCGTCATGCCCCAGGACCTTGCAAGCCGAGTCAGAGCTTCGACCTGTTTCAGGTTTGCAGCGAGATGCTCACCATTAAATCTGGGGTCGTTCGCTCGAAAAGGACTGTCGGCGACAGTAGCGGCATCAAGCCAACCACCCAGTAGTCCACGACCCAGAGGGCTGTATGGCACGAGCCCAACTCCAAGCTCTCGGGCTGTGGGCACGATGCTGGCCTCCGGTTCACGCCACATGAGCGACCACTCCATCTGTACCGCCGCAATGGGATGAATGGCATGAGCGCGTCTCAGCTCATCAGGCGTGACCTCCGAAACTCCCAGATAACGAACTTTTCCCTGGGTAACCAGTTCAGCCATCGCTGCGACGGACTCTTCGATCGCCACTCGTGGGTCCACACGATGCAGGTAGTACAGATCGATGACGTCTGTTCCCAAGCGGCGCAAGGATGCCTCGCAGTAGGAAGCGATGCGACTGGGATGAGCGTCCAGTTGAACTCCATCTTCACGCCTGACGATGCCAAATTTCGTTGCGATGCAGAGATCGTCGCGCGCCACCGTGGTGGTGGACACAGCTTTACCAACAAGTTTTTCATTGTGGCCCTGCCCGTAGCTCATGGCCGTGTCGAGCATCGTGATACCGGAGTCGATGGCAGCGTGGAGAGCGCTCAAGGACTCGCTGTCATCAGTAGGGCCGTACCCCTGAGAAAGACCCATGCAACCAAACCCCAAGGATGAGGTTTCCAAGTTTCCCAAGTGTCGAATGGTTGAATCTGCGGATTTGATGAATGCCATGCTTGGACGATACCCACATACCCATCGATACGTCCAAGACAAATTAGACATACTTCCCATATCGTTTTACTATGGAGAGGTGGAATTGCGTTATCTGAGATCATTCGAGGCGATCGTGCGATGCGGCGGATTCACAAAGGCGGCAATCGATCTTCATGTGGCCCAGCCAGTTGTTTCCACCCACATCAAACGGCTAGAACAGACTCTGGGGGTGACTTTGCTGCACCGATCTCGATCAGTTTCCCTCAGTGCCGCCGGCGAGTCGTTCTTGCCTTACGTGCGCCGGGCCTTGGCAAATCTTGACGAAGGAGAACGACTCATACATTCATTCCGTTCCGTATCCACTGGACATATCAGACTCGCCGCTACACCACTCCTTGGTAATTTCAACCTCGTACGCATGATGAGCCGATTCCGAGTGAGATATCCGGGAGTGACGGTGTCACTGCGAACAGGACTCATTGCCGAGTTGCTGGAAGAACTTCGACAGGGCCGACTCGATGTCGCGATTGGGCCCGTGGAGAGAGAGTGGGAACGGGAAGGTTTCCACCGCACCGAGATTGCAAAAGAACACTTGGCCCTGATCACCCCACTTTCAGGAGTTTCACATGTGACATCGCTGGCTGACGTGATGAACGAGCCATTTGTCTGCCTGCCCTCAGGTAGTGGATTGCGACGCTTGCTGGACGAAGCATTCAGCATGGTTAATGCGACACCAAAGGTAGCGTTCGAGACGCATAGCCCAACCAGTATTCGCGAGATGGTTTCGGCAGGCTTGGGGTGTGCTTTGATTGCGCATTCAGCAGCCGAGGAAGACGGGCCAGCAGTCCAGGTTCATAATATCCAAGGCCTTCCCACGCATCCCCCCATCGCCGCAGTTTCAGCATCGGATGCCGCGCCACCAGTTATCCGATTTATCAAAGAACTGAAAGCGTCTCTTCACAGCTCAGGGGATAGACCGGGTCTGATTCCGCCAGCTTCCAGCAGTGATCGGGCGGTGTAGCGAATGTGGGTACGGAAGCCGAGGGCTGCGCCTCGGCGGTGTTCCAAGCGAGTTTGAGGGCGTCGGCGATGCGACTCACAGACAGGCGGGCGACCACGAGCATTTCCAGCGACCAGCGCAAGGCGTCCTTGGACGATGACGACCGCGGCTTCGCAACACTCACCGGCTGGCCTCGTCGGAGAATGTGATCGCGCGCCCCGCTGTTCCTTCGTCCCGTTCACCGACTTTCACACGTGCGCTGTTCCGGGTGCGATCACCTGAAGCCCCACGACCCGGGCCGCCTTACCGAGTCTGTGGTCGTAGGTGAGAACCGCGGCGGCATCGAGTCGCATCGCTGCTTCGAGGTGCAACGCATCGAGAGTCCGCAGGTATGGCATGAGCAGCAGAGCCGCGCCGCGGTAAACCGCCCGGTCAAGAGCGGCCAGCCCAACCCCGTCGAGAATCCGAGTCACGACGCCCTGATCGATGCCCTCACTGACAGCGATGCGACGCAGCTCGGTTTCGACCAGATCACAGGAAACCAGCACGTCCGCGGTCTGGTCGAGCCACTCGACCAGAGCATTGCTCTCGGGTTGCTCGATCAGCAGGACACCGAGGGCAGACGTGTCGACGTACACGATCGCGCCCGGAGTCACAGGCTGTCCTCACGCAGCTCGTCGAGAATCTCCGAGAGCCTCCTCGCGTCGGTTCTCCGCGCGATTCCCAACTCCGCCCACCCTCCCCGACGCCGTGCCGGGCGGACGATTCGCAACGTGGGTGCAGGCTCGTCGAGCGGCACGATTCTCCCCACGGGCACCCCGCTGTTGGTCAGGATGAAGGACTGGCCTTCGCCCACCGCGCGAAGGACCCGCCCAGACTCATTGCGCAACTCACGCTGGGACAGGCTCCTGATCCGCGGCTCGGTGTCACTCATGACACACAAGCGTAGCGCTCGTGCTACAAGACGCTGTGGCGAATCTTGGTTCGCGCCCAGCGTCAATCGCCAGCGACTCTGCCAAAGAGCGAGCGCACAGGGTTTGGCGTGCAGGCCTTCCGTAATGTCACGCAACGGATTCCTGACTCACCGCACGCTTGTTTTCACCGGTCGGAGCTGGAACAGAGTCGTTTTGCTGTCGTACTTCCCCACTTCGGCTGTGAAGCGGAGATTGGTTCCAGAAGGAACACTGCCCGGCGATTTGTCGGCGGGAAAATGGAAGTCGTAGTAGTTGATGTCGAAGAACTGGAAGTTCGGTCCCAGCGCACTGTCCGGATCGTAATTCCCCGCGGACAGCAGGTAATCGAAGCGAGTTTTCGTTGATCCGTGCCGAGTAATAACCATGACGCATCCGTCGAATTCAATTATCCGCCCTTGGTACTTGCTGGCAAAAGCGGCAACCGAGGGATCACCCGGATCCTTGAGGCTCAGCAGAGCCGCCAGATCCGAGTTGTTCTCCGCAGTCAGGATTCCTGGCGTAGACGTCGCATCCGAGGCGGAGGGCTCTTCTTCAGGCGTGGGAGCAGTGGAAGATTGCGGACTCGAGGACGGGGTTGGTTGATCCGTCGGGGTCTCTGCCGCCTCGGGCGTTGCCGACTCTTTCGCCGGGAAAGTGTGGTAACGGATGACCACTGGGACATCCGGGGCGAATTTCTCATTCGCGGTGTAATCGGAATCACCGGCGATTGACACATCCTTCACCTCCTCATCACCAGCAAACAACCCAATGACAAGGTCTGCGACCGCCTCGGTCGTGACGTTGGTGAACCCGGCGTTCTCGAAACGAGTGACAACGTCCTGATATTTCTTGCCCTTGACCTCTGACGCCGAGAGCGGCGGGTCGACCTTCCCAGGAACATCACCTCCCCCACACGCAGCGACCGGGAAAATGATGAGTAGAGCCACCACCATGGCGACCACCCGAGACAGTCCGGGGTACGGTGAACGAGTGAGCATGCGTGCATCCTCAGGATGTGTTGGGCGCGGAAAGCGGGCGTGCCACACCTTGGCAAACCATCATCAATGTAGCCACATCGTTGGCGCCTGAATATTCCATTTGGTTGATTAACCAAAACCCCTTTCTCACATCCTGCACGGAGCGCGATCGGACCCCACTTTTCAAGGGTTTTACATCCAGTTCGCAATTTCCAATTGCAGATCCGAGAAGCAGACCCTTCCCCATGGCCACACAGTCTCCAGAAGCACTCGTGAGGTAAGCCTCGGCAGATGAGTAGACCTCCCCGTGGCGACTGACAGGGTCGCGGGCGATATTCCCGCGACCTCCACTTCACCCCGCTTCGCTGCCCCTTCATCCCAATCAGCGGCTTTCACGTGTGCGCTGTTCCGGGCGCGATCACCTGAAGCCCCACGACCCGGGCCGCCTTACCGAGCCTGTGGCCGTAGGCGAGAACCGCAGCGGCATCGAGTCGCACGACCATGCCTCTCCCATCCACATTAAAAGGCTGACTGGTCGCCAATGACGCCGGAGACGCTAACAGGGTTCCCATGGAACCGAAATCCCAGGGCGCCATCATCGATCTGCCCCTACCACTTCCAGCACCGCGCTACAGCGCGCATACCTCATCTCACACTGGCCCCAGTGAGGGTCTCTCAAACTTTTGCCAGGCTTTTAAAACGCACATCCATGTCAACTGCACTACGTTCTCAGAGAGCCGCAAGCTTTTTCTACGGGGGAGACAACGATCAGCGAGCCCCTAGTCAACACCTAATGGATACTTATTGTAGATAACTTTCAATAACTGACACGCGACCTGCACATGGGACTCGTTTCACGCTTTCAGTGAACATGTGTATCATTGATTACGTGCGGTAGCACTTACCTCAGAGTTAACGGAGACATAACGACACCCATGGTTCATAATTCGACTGGGAAAGAAGCCAGTTCCACCCCCTTGCCAAACAAGGCAAGAAGGAGTGCTGATACCCCCGACTCTTTGAAACAGAAGCACACATCCCTCCTTGGCTTTATCGGCCAGAAAGTACAAAAGACTATCGACAATCAAAGGGATGCGAGAAGAAACCAAGAAACAACTTACGCTACATGCGCAGAGCAGGCAGGAAGTCTTCTCACTAGAGGCCATTTTGGCTGTCATTACATTGAAATCTACGAAAATGCTTACATTCGAATTGCCGCATCCCAAGACGAACTAAAGGGAAGTTTCGCGACAAGGGTCGCGCCCTTTGAAAAACTTCTTGCTTTTTCATTTTCAGAGGAACCCAGAAGTAAAAGCAATGCGGCAGAGTCGTCAGCAAGCACCCTCCTCCGCACCGCAACTTCATTTGTCGGGAAGGGCATGAAGGCAACTCTGCCGGGACTGGCCATCCAAGGGGTCGGCCACCTACTCCAAAGGAAACTGGAGAAGAAGGCGACTCTGACAATAACGACCGACCACGAAGTCCACGTGATCGTCAAGACAAATTCCGAAGATCTCGAAGTAGGCCAAGCACTTGAAAAAGTCGCCCAGACGATTCTCGGTAGCGCCGCCACTACTGCCCCGCAACCTACGATGCCGCAGCTCCCTCCCGCCCAGCCTTCAAGATCATCAACCGTCGAACGCATCAGAGAGCTCGCAACCCTGCATGACGACGGGATTCTTGATGATGCCGAATTTGCAGCCGCCAAGGCGAAGATTCTTGGAATACCATGAATCCCGCCAATCGCCATCGAGGCTTGTTTACAACCACTTCCAGAGACATCCCGATCAAGGATTTCTCTTGCCAAAGATACTTCGAGGAGGCTTATTCACAGCCTTCCTCAAGTGCGTCCTGACTAGGGGTTTTACTGGCCGCCACGCTGTCTGTGAATAAGCCTCCTAGGAGCGAGACTCAAGCCATTCAGCCGCTTTCATCCTATGGAATTCAAAATTCGGACGAGCCGATCCCCATCCCCGCGGATATCCTGGACACCCTGTAGATTCATGATTTTTATATTCTAGCGCCGCTCGAATGAAGTATGGCGTAGACCCACTGCAATCAAATCGAGAATTGGGGACACCGGGATCAACGACTTCCAGGATGGACCCTTCCCGAGATTCAATCCAGTCCTCGACAAGAGTGTTTATATGTTCATCCCCAAAGGAATACCCGACAACTATCAAGCGATCTGCCTCCAGCAACCAGTTCCAGAATTCTACAAGCATCGCCAAAAACGGCCCATCGGGACGAAGTTTTCCTCGCAATCCGAACACGAGCCCCACCGGCTGCAGATCCCACCCCAACCCATCATAAAGAAAATAGTCATCATTTTCTCTATTGGTCATTCTAGACGCACCCTCAGGAGCTCCCCCACCTTCAACCCAAGGGTAACCCCAGTCTATTGAGCCATGAAGTTTTAGTAGCCGCACATCGGCGCCTTCACTCCACCCCCAAGACATGCCACCTTTCCACTTCTCGATGCCCGTATCCACCAATAACTCGGCATTGGCGGAAGCGTTTTCTACACCAATATCGTAGTTCAATGTGGCGATCCGAATCGGTTTTGATAGGAACAGACCAGTCAAGTAATCGTGTGCACTTTCACTTTCCGGGGTCAGGGCGCTCTTGAGCTTCTCGTGAACGACTTCACATAATTTACGATAGGTCTCGCTCACAGAGGGAGCAGGAGGCCCAGAATTGCCGAAAGTCTCCTGCCGACCTTCCCTCATACTCCTTGAATACCTCAAGGCCTCCTCAATGAACCGCGCCCATTCCGACATGTCACTCCTGGACGGAAAGGGTTCTCGCCATTGTTGAACGAAGGGAGCGATCTCCAGGTCGGACGCGGTGGCTAGCATCTGAATGGTGGTGAAGAGCCTCTCGAGGTCAACATCACCCGGAAACCTTGAGGCTTATTCATGGGGTGTAGGCGAAGATGAGCCCCGTGACGGCTTGTACTGTTGCTTCGAAAGTGTCGTAGGGACGGCGGCAATCAGTGTGTAGAACGGGCCAGGTCTTGAGGTTCGCGATGACGCGTTCGCTGAGGTAATGGTCGTGTTGTTTCTTTTATCGGTGTTGGTGAGTTCACCGTGAGTGGGTTTCTTCGTGGGGGGTGATCATTCCCAATCCGACGTAGCCTTTGTCTCCACTATGACTTTGACCATTGAGGGTTGTGAGAAATCCGGATTCCTTGATGGCCTTCGCATCATGAACACTACCTGGCAGGGGGAGATTTAGGCGAGCTGTCCGGCTAGGGTGCAGACCACTTGCAGGTTCACTCCTGTGGCGTGGTGTGTGCCTGAGTACAGCTCGGGACGGTCACGCCACGACCAGCAAGGCGCCAGAGTACCGTCGATGATGTACTGACGGTCAGGGTCGAGGATCTTCCACGCCGGGCACCCAGGCTTGGAGGGCCTCGGCGATCAAGGGGGTGTAGACCGCCACCACTCTTGAGATGGTGGATTGGGAAACCCGTGTGGATGTCGGCCAGCAACTACTGGGGAGATTGTGCCGCAGCATTAACAAAGTGACCTGGATGCAGCGGAACAACCCTAGGACACGGGACCCTGCTGCGGGAAGGTTTCCGGAACATGCGGTGTGGATCAGTTCACACAAGTCGCAGATCTGGTCACGGTCAAGACATGTAGTAGCATTCACAGCAGCGGCTTGTCTTTCATCTGAGAGTCTTTGTAGTAGAACACTTTGAACTATCTCAGTTTGGGCAAGCCGCCCTCACGTCCCCCTCGGTGCAAAACCTTAGTTGGGGAAAGTCAAAACACCCCTATGAAATAAGCCTTTATACTTCACTGGTTTCTCCAAAATTGATTGCCATTGCTGCTATTGAAAGATACACCCACAGCGGCTGATTGACCGGGGAGCTGATGATCAGTCCGTCCCGCTGCGAACCCCGGTCGCACAGAGCGGAGCCCCGGGATGGTGTCGCGATCCACGTAATACCATTATCGCCGGCGGCGTCGGTAAAACTGAACTGCCTCCAAGGCTCAGTGGAAAAAGCTGCTGCATCACCATCGACGTGGCTCGGGAATGGGTGATCGATCAGACGTCCCATCATTTCTTTGAGGCTGATCTCGGGAAGAGTGAACGACATCTGCCAACTGGGTTGGGTGCCTGACCACATGAGTAGAATGCGGGCCAGGTCATCAGTGGCGCAGTACCCAAGAATTCCCTTTCCGTTGTTCGGCTCATTCACGGATGGGCCGATGAAGATGAGGATGGCTTCATCGGCCCCCCAGCCCTCCATGCTGCGAGAATTTTCCACTGGCCCGGCATTCTCCAAGATCCAGTGGCGTCCATGGTTGAACATGTTCAAAACCGTTTCGCCCAACTCTGTGGGTCTGCCCCGGTCATCAATGAAACCGGCTTGCTTCAGTTCCTCACGAGAAAGCTGGCTTTTCACCCGTCTTCCGAAGAAACCCGCCGACGACAGGGACCTCAGCTCGGTCAGCGCGCCGGGCGACAACTCGTAGGTGTTGCTCAGCAGGACGGGGGGAAGGTAGCCCTGCACCGTCACGTCCTCGCGAGGGACGCCGTCGCGTGCGGTGGCCCACTGATCGAGCACGGCCTCCGGGACCTGGGCGGTCAGCTGTGGCAACATCCCGTGCTCCAAGGGACGCAACGAATCGAGGATCCGCTCGAAAGAGCCGTCGGGCTGCCAGGTGAGGACGGGCAGGGTGAGGGTCAGCTCGGCGATGGCATTGCCCGCCACCATGAAATCTTGTATCAGAACCAGTCCCAGAAGCTCATTCATGGGCGGCTTCACGGGAGCCAGCGCCCAGATGCGTCGTCTCTCCCGGGGATCCGGTCCCGCACTTCCGTCCGGAATGGCCTCCACGTTCACGACATAGGCGCCGGCCACCTCTTGGGGGATGGCGCGAAGATTCGTTTGGGAGACGGACGCGAGGGTGGTGGGGGTGGGGTTGTCGATCCGGGACTCACGGAGCACGATCGTCGGTCGGAAACCCAGGTAGCCGGGAGGCGCGCTTGCCACCACCATCCCCTCTGCTGGGACGACCTCCCACGTCTCCGGTACCTCGAAGGAGAAAGCCGCGCCGTTGAGTTCCATGTCGAACCTTCCTGCTCGGATGCTCGTCA
>ERZ773043.1588-NODE-1588-length-12699-cov-18.851234_pt1 | contig 12699 bp, 14 predicted proteins | sample MGYA00580636_ERZ773043 | MGnify/ENA primary metagenome ERZ773043 (study PRJEB29015, sample SAMEA2737992) | human oral metagenome | biome: human oral; feature: human-associated habitat; material: dental | place: China | collected 2065 ... | reverse complement strand
ATATTGATGATTTATTAGAAACAAGTATAGAAGAGATAAAAAGAAAAATCAATTATTAGCAAGAGATGCTTCAGAAGATCCTTTATCAAGATTTACTGCAAGTTCAGTAAGTAATAGTTCTTATGGAACAACAGATTTAGCTTTGGTTAGTGAACCACCAGTTGAAATTGAAGTAAGTGCAGGAATAAGACCTAAGGATGTAAATAAACAAGCACCTAGTTTTGTACCAGCAGCACCAGCAGGGGCTTTACCACCATTTGAACCTAAGATAATTACTCCACCAGCGAAACCGCAAGTAGACACAGTGATTCCTAGTCAGCCAGCTGCATTGACATTTCCTGGTACAGGAGCAAATCCAAATCCTCCAGAATATTCTTATTGGAATATTAATAAAGCTAATAGCAATCAGGGAAATATTTCAGAAACATCTGTAGAAAGTGGGGAAGTATTAAAGAAATATACAAGATTAGTAACTAATAGTGCTTATGATGTAGATGCTACTTCTAAAATTTCATTAAAAAATTATCATAGTGGTAATGGATTATTAGCAGATAGTTCAACAGCTTCAGCTAGCAATAATATAACAGAAGGCGGAGGAGCACCTTTAAATGGAACAGACATAACAGAAAATCTTCCATTTTTTATGACATTACTTCAAGCTCCATATTCATATTTTGGTGAGAACTCAAAAATTGCTGTTTTAAGTCCAGATGATTCACAAAAGCATAAAGGAACTGTTATAAATTTGGAAACACAAGGAAATCCTGGTAAAACTTTTCAGGATTTAAAGAACTTGGGAAAAATTACAGATTCTGTACTTTCTGACTTAAATGGTTATACAACCTTAACAGGTTTGAATAATAGTACAAATGGACAACTATATCATACAAATAAAGGTATAGTGGAAATTGGTGGAAATGGAGCAAGATATGTTCAAACCACATACCAAAATGGTAATAATAGGGTGAATGTTGTAGAAAATAGAAATAAAATTATAAAATTTTTTAAGATATATGCTTAAGAATTAAATTTGATTTTTTTAACAAGGTTATCAAATTAGTTATTATCAAATTTTGCTTCTATTTTTTTTATGGGGCTTAGTATTACAACGAAAAAATATTATTCTGTAAATACCTTGTTTTTATATTTATTATGTGGTATTCTATTGTCAGAAAATAAAAAGTGAAAGGAGTATTAAAATGTGGTTTCCATTGTTTATAAATTTGGAAAATAAGAAAGTTCTAGTAATTGGGGGAGGGAAAGTTGCCGCTAAGAAAATTGAGAAAATTTTAGAATATGGAGCAGATATTACAGTCGTAACTGAAAATGTTGTGGAAGAGAAATTGTTGAAGCTGGAAAATGTTAAGATTGAAAATAACCAAAAAATTGAAAATGATAAAGCCAAAATTGAAAAGCTTGTAAAAGGATATTTTTTGGTAATCGCAGCTACAGACAACGAGGAATTAAATGAAAATATAGCAAATGTTTGTGATTCCAATGGAATGCTTATTAACAATGTATCTTCAAAAGTCAAGATGAATGCAATGTTTGGAGGAATTGTGAAAAATAATGAGTTTCAAATTGCAATTTCTACAAGCGGGAAAAACTGCAAGCGTTCACGTGCCATGAAAAGTGAGATTCAAAAAGTTCTTGATAAAATAGAAAAATAAATATTTTAAATTTTAGAAATAATAAAATGAAAAAAGGTGAAGCAAAAATGTTTAAAAGACATAGAAAGTTACGAAAAAATGAAGTAATAAGAAATCTTGTAAAAGACGTGTATGTTGCAAAGGAGGACTTGATTTATCCAATTTTTATTGAGGAAGGAGAAAATATCAAAAGTGAAATTCTTTCAATGCCAGGAATTTTTAGATATTCTATTGACAGGCTTTCGGAAGAACTCGATGAACTGGTAAAATTGGGGATAAATTCGATTTTGCTATTTGGAATTCCTAAAAACAAGGATGCTTGCGCTACAGAAGCATATAACGAGAATGGAGTTGTTCAGAATGCAGTCAGATTTATAAAGGAAAATTATGATAATTTTCTTGTAATCTGTGATATTTGCTGCTGTGAGTACACAAGCCACGGACATTGTGGAATACTCGATGAAAATGGCTACGTAAAAAATGATGAAACTTTGGAAGTTCTTGCAAAAACAGCACTTTCATATGCAAAAGCAGGAGCAGATATTATGGCACCTTCAGACATGATGGACGGACGTGTGGAAAAAATTGCTGAAGTTCTGGCTAAAAATAATTTTGAAAATATTCCGATAATGGCATATTCAGTAAAATATTCATCAGCATTTTATGGACCTTTTAGAGATGCCGCAGATTCAGCGCCTCAGTTTGGAGATAGGAAGTCTTATCAAATGAACTTTCAGTATTCAAAGGATTCAATAGATGAAGTCAATGAAGACTTGCGGCAGGGAGCAGACATTATAATCGTAAAGCCTGCGATGGCGTATCTTGATATAATAAAAAAAGTAAATGATGCTTTTGAAGTGCCAATTGTGGCTTATAGTGTTTCTGGAGAATATTCGATGGTAAAGGCCGCGGCTCAAAATGGCTGGATTGACGAAATGAAAATAGTAATGGAGCAGATGTATGCGATGAAAAGAGCTGGAGCAAATGCCATTATTACATATTATGCAAAGGAAATTGCAAAATATTTGGAAAAATAAAAAATAAAAAAGAGAGAGTATAAAGTATGAAAATAGTTATAGCAGGAGCTGGTGTCGTTGGAGAATCACTTTGCAGCGAACTGTCAGAGGTGGGAAACGACGTAATCTTAATTGAAAAAGAGGAAAAAGTATTAAATAAAATTATGGAAAATTATGATATAACGGGAATGGTTGGAAATGGGGCTTCATACGAAACGCTGCTGGAAGCTGGCGCAGACAGTGCCGATATTTTTATTGCAGCGACAGAGTCCGACGAGTTAAATATAATTTCCTCAATTATTGCAAAAAAAATAGGAGCAAAATTTACAATAGCAAGGGTAAGAAATCCCGAGTACAGTTCAAATATGCAGTTTGTAAGAGAAAATTTGGGAATTTCACTTATGTTAAACCCTGAATTTGAATCAGCGAAAAATATTGCCAATAAACTGATGTTTCCAGTGGCATTAAGTGTGGAGAATTTTTTTGGGCAGAAAGCAAATTTTATTTCAATAAGAGTCGAAAAACATAGCTTTTTGAACGGAACGCAGTTAAAACACCTGGAATTTGATCCACAGGATAAGATAATAATCTGTACTGTTAAAAGAGGCGACGAAATATTTATACCAAGTGGAAATTTTACAATTCTTGAAGGCGATATTATTTATATTGCCGGATCTATTGACGCAGTACGTAAATTTTACGATAGAATTGAACAAAGCAATTTAAAAATAAAGTCAACAATAGTTATTGGAGGCGGAACAATTTCTCATTATCTGATTAGAAAGCTGCTGGAAAATAAAAATAAAGTCAAGGTTATTGAAAACGACAAAGAACGTGCTGAAAAACTGAGCGAGGCATATTCAAAAGCCATTGTAATACGGGGAGATGAAGCAGATCAGGAATTTTTGATTCAGGAAGGTATAAAAAATTATGATGCTGTTGTAATTATTACTGACAGCGATGAGGAAAATGCCGTTATTTCAATGTTTGCAAATTCTATAACAGATGCCAAATTGATCACAAAAATGAACAGGACTTTATTGCTTCCAATATTGGAAAGCAGCACGGGAACTTCAACAGTCGTACCTAAAAAAGTTATTTCTGATATGATAATAAGTGTTGTAAGATCAAGAACCGATATGCGAAGTTCTACAATGAGTTTATTATACAGACTTGAAAATAAAGTGGAACTTATTACTTTTGAAATTAATGAAAATAGCGCCGCTATTGATATTCCTTTAAAAGACTTGAAAATAAAAAAAGGAACATTGGTTGCAAGCATATTGAGAAATGGAAAAATGATTTTTCCAGGTGGAAATGATATGATAAAAAGTAATGACAGCGTGATGATAGTTTCGACAATTCCTTCAATAGAAGATTTTGGCGATATACTTGAGTGAGTTTAAGGAGTAAAAATGAATAAAAAAATGATAGGTTACATAATCGGAAAAATACTTATACTTGAAGCTGGATTAATGGTTTTACCTCTAATTATAAGTTTTTTGTACAATGAAAGCGCAAAATATAAAATTGCTTACGGCTCTGTAATACTTCTTCTTCTGGCAACTGGCTTTCTGCTTTCAGCAAAGCTTCCTAAAGATGAGCGGATTCAGGGAAGAGAAGGCTATATAATTGTTTCACTTTCGTGGATTTTAATGTCTATGTTTGGAGCATTGCCGTTTGTATTCACAAAGGAAATACCGTCGTTTGTAGATGCTTTTTTTGAAATTGTGAGCGGTTTTACGACGACTGGTTCAAGTATAATAACTGATCTTAGTAAAATTAGCCATTCCAATTTATTCTGGCGAAGTTTTACTCACTTTGTCGGAGGAATGGGAGTGTTAGTTCTGGCACTTGCAATTTTTCCCAGTTCTGCGACTTCAGTTCACGTAATGAAGGCAGAAGTTCCAGGTCCGACATTTGGAAAGCTGGTGTCAAAATTATCAACAACAGCCAGAATGCTTTATAAAATTTATATTGTAATGACAATTGCTGTAATAATTTTATTAATGTTTGGCGGGCTGGACTTGTTTGAATCTTCGCTCCTTGCATTTGGTACGGCTGGAACAGGTGGTTTCGGAGTAAGAAATGGGAGCATTTTACCGTATAACAACCCTTATGTTGAAATTGTTTTAGGAATTGGAATGCTAGTTTTTGGAGTAAACTTCAATATTTATTATTTTATTTTAATTGGAAAAGTAAAAGATGTCTTTAAAAATGAAGAATTAAAATATTATTTGTTAATAGTTTTTGGAGCAATCGCATTAATAGTTTTTAATATATATCAAACATACGGCTCAATCTGGAACTGCATAAGAGATGTATTCTTCTCTGTTTCCTCGGTTATTACAACAACGGGATATTCCACAGCCGACTTCGGAAAATGGCCGTTATTTTCACAAGTTATCTTGCTGATCCTAATGTTTTTTGGTGCATGTGCAGGCTCTACGGCTGGGGGACTGAAAATATCAAGAGTAGTGTTAATGGTAAAAATCTATTTTGCAGAAATAGTCCAAATGATAAGCCCAAATCGTGTAGTTACAGTAAAATATGATGATAAGGCAGTAAATGTAAAAATGCAAAAAAGCATCGCAGTATATTTTCTAGTATATGCTCTTGTTTTTGGAGGAATTTTACTAATAGTTTCCTATTCAGCGGATGATTTTATGACAGCATTCAGTGCTGTTGCAGCCACATTCAACAATATCGGTCCCGGATTAGGAAAAGTAGGTCCAGCATTTAGCTTTGCTGAACTGAATAATTTTTCAAAAGTAATTCTAAGTTTTGGAATGCTGGCAGGAAGGCTGGAAATTTTCCCAATGTTAATATTATTTTCTCCAACAGCATGGAAATTAAAATAATTTATGATATAATAAAACTATAATCAAAAAAACAAAACAACCGATTGAAATTTGAAAATTATAAATAAATAGAATATTGTATAGGAGTGGATTTTATGAAAAAATTACTTTTAATTTTGATACTTGCGATGTCTACGGTAAGTTGTGAACTGTTTAGCAAGAGTTACTGGGATAGAGTAGAGAAATCTGAAAGAGAAGAAGGTAGAAGATGTTATAAAAGAGCTAGTGGTTACTATTACTGCAAGGATAAATATGGGAATCGAGTTGATTAATGTGTGTGGAGCAGGATTTTAGGGATTCTGCTTCTTTTTTTGTTTTGGGACATAGCTAAATAAATTTTGACAAAACAGCCACAAAAGCGATGTTTACTTTTTCAATTTAATGATTGTCCTCATTTTTAGCTTAAAAAAAATAGAAAAATCAAAGAAAATATGATATACTATTATAAACAAATTATAATGGAAATAAAACCAAGGAGGAAATTTATTATGAAAAAAAGTATATTGGCAGTATTTGCAATTTCAATGACATTATTTGCGGCTGGAGGGAACGATGTGAAAAAAGTTCATGAGAAGACAGCAAAACTGGAAAAGGATTCATACTGTAATAAACCTGGTTCTTATGGAGAATTTAAAAAGATAAATGATAAAGACTACAGAGTTGATGTAGATTTTGAAAAATGTGTATTTGATGGAGAAACTTATGAAAATGTAAAAGTTGGAGTGTTAATTCAAAATGTTGAAAAAACTGAAAAATATTTGAAAAAATACAAATATATGCATTTAAAAGCAGGTAAAAACCTAGTTTATAATTCAAATGACAACAGCTATTATTACAATGGTTCCTGGGCATTTAATAATGATAAAGCTTATCCAACAGTATTTGATGGTAAATAATTTATAAATAAATTTAGGACGGCAGTTTTATTAAATTGCCGTTTTTGTAATTTTTGAAGTTAGATTTTATAGCAAAACTTCTTTAAAATCAAACTCAAAAGCTATGACTATTTTACTTAAACCCTAAATTTACCATAATTTTTAGTAGTTCAATTTTAAATGGGTTGGAATATACTTAATAAATTATTTTCATAACAAATGCATGAAGATTAGATTAAATTTTTAATACTCGCAAACATAGAAAAAATAGTTATTAAAAAAATTAACTAACGAAAAATTGAAAGGAGAACATAGATGAGGTTAATGTTCATATATGATTTGAATATCTTGAAAGAAGGGCTGATGTGAACCACATGAATAAAAAAAAAGAATGTGAAGAGCTGTGGGCAAAAAATAAATATTATGTGTTAAGCAAATCGCATAAAGTGTACTTGGAAATAAGAAAGTATTTGAAAGAAAAAGAAATTGATATTGTATTTATTAATGAAAGAATACAAAAAGTAAGGGATATGAAAGAAAGTAAAAAAGATTTTAGTAATGCAATTCTTCATTTATGGGGATATTTCAAAAAAAGGCAACAAAGATTGAAAAACAAGAATTATTTAACATACTGGAAGAATATATGGGAGGGAGAAATAATCAGAAATCGCTAATTGAATATATCAATACTTTACTAAAGAAATATCCAAATAAATATTTACAAGAATCTACTTTATTAACAGGAGAAAAAAATGAGACTATGGCATGAACAAATTATTCATTTGTTGCCTAAAAACCAGCTTCTTGGTCAACATAGAGAATGTTGTGCGCTTAGGGGAAACGGATGGAAAAAGAAACATAAAACAGTAGATTATGTATTTTTATATTCTCCGTATTATTTATTCGTTTATCATTCATTGGTTATGGATGAAATGGAAAAAAGAGGGTATAAAGTTTCTAAAGAATGGAGAGATAAGAATTATAGGGGAAAGAAAGCAGAAAATTATAATAATCTTGAAGAAAAAATTATAGATAGCCCAATTTACAAAGAACACGATAATGATTATTTAGTTGAGTGTATCGAAAATTTGCAAAAAAAAGGAATTAAATTAGAACTATAAAAGTTTTGATTTTTTAACTGCTACAACTCATTGTCCTGCAGAGGAGACACAAGTTAATGATTCATGTAATAATTTTTTTATGACAAAAATAGCTTTGAAAAGAGAATTATTTTAAAATTTTATTCAAAAAACCTCTACAATATGATAAAATGTATTTAGATTTTTAAAGCTAGATTTAAAGCTAATCTTTCTTTAAAACATAAAATATATATTGAAATGAAAGGAGATGTATGATTAAAAGAGTATCATTACTAATGTTATCAATTTTAATGATGATGACTGTTGCTGTGCAATCATACAGTAAAGAGTATAAAATGAAAGTAAAGATTATTACTGCAAAAGGTGATGTTAATATTAATTTATTACCTGACAAATCGCCTGTAACTGTTGCTAATTTTGTAAACTTAGCAAAAAAAGGATATTATGATGGGCTAAAGTTCCATAGGGTTATTGACAACTTCATGGCACAAGGAGGAGATCCAACTGGAACTGGTGCTGGAGGACCAGGATACCGATTTGAAGACGAAGTTAATAATGGACTGAATTTCTCAAAAGCTGGTAAACTAGCTATGGCAAATGCAGGACCAGGAACAAATGGAAGTCAATTTTTCATAACAACAGTTCCAACAGAATGGTTAAATGGTAATCACACAATATTTGGAGAAGTTGTGTCAGAAGCTGATTTAGATGTTGTAAAAAAATTATCTAATGGAGATGTAATGACAAAAGTTGTAGTTGAAGGAGACATTGATGCTTTCCTAAAAACTCAAAAAAATAGAGTTGACAGCTGGAATAAAACATTAAAACAAAATTTTCCAAATAAATTTTAATTGAAGGGAACAAAAAATGGCAAAAGAAAAAGTAGTTTTAGCATATTCAGGTGGACTTGATACATCGATTATCATACCTTGGCTAAAAGAAAATTATGATTTAGAAGTGATTGCGTGCTGTGTTGATGTTGGACAAGATGAAGATATGGAAGCTGTAAAAGTTAAAGCTATCGAATCTGGGGCTTCTAAAGTTTATGTAGAAGATAAAAAAGAAGAATTTGTAAAAGATTATGCTTTTCGTGCCTTAAGAGCGGGAGCAGTTTATGAAAATAAATATCTGTTAGGTACTTCATTTGCAAGGCCTTTGATTTCAAAAGTATTGGTAGATGTGGCTCATAAGGAAGGAGCTTCATATATTTGCCATGGATGCACTGGTAAAGGAAATGATCAGGTTAGATTTGAAACTGGCGTATTTTCATTAGATCCAACATTAAAAATTCTTGCACCTTGGAGACTTTGGGACATTTCTTCAAGAGAAGATGCAATTGACTATGCACAAAAAAATGATATAAAAATAACTGTAACAAAAGAAAAAATTTACTCAAGAGATCAAAATCTCTGGCATATTTCACACGAAGGCGGAGATATTGAAGGCCTTGAAAATGAACATAAGGAAGATATTGTCTATATGATGACAACTCCGCCTGAAAAAGCACCAGACAAGCCAACATACGTAGATATTACATTTGAACAAGGCTGGCCAGTAAAAGTTGACGGCAAAGCATTGGAGCCAGTGGAATTATTAAGAAAATTAAATAAAATTGCTGGAGAAAATGGTGTTGGAGTAATTGATATTGTTGAAAATAGATTAGTTGGAATGAAATCAAGAGGAATTTATGAAACACCAGGCGGAACATTGTTAATGGAAGCGCTAAAAGAGCTTGAAACTTTAATTTTTGACAAAGATACTTTTGAATTTAAAAAACTTGTTTCTCAAAAATACGCAAGCATAGCTTATTCAGGACAATGGTTTACACCACTTCGTGAAGGACTTGACGCATTTGTAGATGAAACTTCAAAAAATGTAAATGGTACAATAAAACTGAAACTATACAAAGGAAGTATAAAAATTGCTGGAAGATTTACTGATTTTGCATTGTATGATGAAGAAATCTCTTCATTTGGCGCAAGTGAACTTTACAGTCATAAAGACGCAGAAGGATTTATAAAATTATTCTCACTTCCAAACAGAATCAGAGCTTATAAAAAACATAAATAAAATTAAAATAAGGAATTCCTGAAATTAAAATAATTTTGGGAATCCTTTTTTATTATACCTGCCTAAAAGCTATAAGTATTTGAAATTATAACCAATTTACTTAAAAACTGGAATAAAAATATGTAAAAATAGTGGATGCCGTTCTCGTTTCGTACCATATCCTGTTTAAATAGCGAAAATAATATAAAGTATCAAAATAACGTGATTTTTTTCAATAAAAATGATAAAATATAAAAAATCTAAAAACAAAAATGGAGAAAATTTATGAAATACATAAAAAATTTTTTTGAACAATTTATTATTTTAATCCAATTTATGACTCGTATTCCTATTCCGATAAAAGTAGATTACAGCGAAAAAAAGCTGGGAAAATCAATCAAATTCTTTCCTTTAGTTGGATTAATTATCGGATTAATTCTGTATTGTACACACTTTTTAATTGCAACCTATTTAAAAAACATTCTTTACAGCAAGACAATAATTGCTATTTTTTTAATAATTGTCGAAATTATGACTGTTGGAATAATTCATATTGATGGGCTTGGAGATACTTTTGACGGACTTTTCAGTTATGCGAAGAAAGAAAGAATGCTGGAAATTATGAAAGATTCAAGAATTGGAACAAATGGAGCTGTAGTTTTAATTTTATATTTCATTGCAAAAATGGCCCTTATCTCTGAAATTATAGCAATGAATCCTAAATACCTAATAATTTTCCCAATTATTGCAAGATTCTCAACTTCTACTAACGCTGGACTTACAGATTACGCTAGAAAATCTGGAATGAGCAACGCCATAATTTCTGAAAATGGCATTTTTGAAGTAATCTTTTCACTTGTTTTAACCAATATCCTAGTATTTTTTATAATTGGCTCAAAAGGTACTATCACTGTATTTATTGCACTTTTATTTATAATTATGTTTATGCTGAACGTACGGAAAAAAATTGGAGGGATAACGGGTGACACAATGGGGGCTTCTCTTGAGCTGACTTCGATTTTAGTTTTATTTCTAGGGATTATTTTGCGACAATAAAATAGGATAAGCAATATATAGTAAAAAAGAAAGGATAAATGAAATGACAGAAATTTTATTTATAAGGCACGGGGAAACAGACTGTAACAAAAGACATTTATATTATGGGCATTTGAACCCTAGTTTGAATGAAACGGGAATAAACCAGTTAAAAAATACGAAAAAGAAACTTGAAAAAATGAACGAAAAAATTGATATAATATTTTCAAGCGACTTAAAACGATGCCGAGAAAGTCTAGAACTTTTAGAAATTGACAAAGATATAAAACAGCATTTTTCTGAAAACCTAAGAGAAATGAATTTTGGAATACTTGAAGGAAAAACTTACAAAGAGATTGAAAACCAGTTTCCACATTATGTAAATGAAATAAAAAATAACTGGAGAAATTTTAAGGCAGAAGGTGGAGAAAGCCTTTCTGATTTGCAAAAACGAAGTGTCGCCAAAATTAATAAAATAAAGAATGAATGCAAAAATAAAAAAATACTTGTTGTAGCTCATGCTGGTGTTATTCAAACCTTAATCAGTTATTATTTATTCAATAATCTTGACGGCTATTGGCAATTCAAGCTGGATAACGGAAGCATTACAAAGATGACTGTTATGGATGACGGATTTATTTATTTTAATTATATTAATAAATAAAATATCAACTCAAAATGTTAGAATCTGAATAAAGATGAGAGCAAAAGAAACTATCAAAATTCTTTTACTAATTTTTACTGGAAGTATTGGGATACTTAATTGAAAAATTCCTGTAAAAGAAAAAGAGAGTATAGCACTACTCCCTTTTTTTATCTCCAAATGTTAGTTAGTTTTATGGAATAATCATATCACATAAGTTATTTTAAATCAACTAAATTTTTTTATTAAAAAGTATGTTTAAATCCAATTGTTCCTCTAAATCCAGAACGTCTTGAATTACCAAACGACTGTTCATATCTTGTGTCGATGTATAAATTGCTTTTTTGTCCTAATGGTGCTTGTGCTCCTAACCCTATTTCTCCCCAAGTTGTACCAAGTTTTTCGGTTACTTTGTCAGAACCTATGTTTGTATATTTATTTTCATATTTTATAAAATCATGCCAAACATTTGCTACGGCATAATATGTGTTTGTTCGCCCTTCATCTGAATTTCCGCTATAAGAAAATTTAACTCCTGTTCTTCCACGTAATCCATTTCTATTATCCTGACTTACTTTTATCAATCCATCATTAAATGACTTTGTGTTTAAATACTGATATATTAACTGTGCTTGCGGCTCGATTGTCCATGTGCCATTTTTTCCAATCCCAAATGATTTCCCAGCTTCTCCTGAAAATAATAATCCATATCCTCTTTGTTTTGCATTATAGTCATCTCTTGACTTATATTTATTTTGCAAATATGAAATTTGTCCTACTAAATCATAATATGAGCCATTTTCTGTGTATTTTGTCTTTGTAATGCCTAATGAAATACTTTCCGCTTTTCCTTTCCCTGTGTATTTATCATCTGAAATTCTTCCATTTTCAGTACGGTATCTATCAAAAAAATCTACACTTGCCCTATTATAGGAAATATATCCGCCTAATAAATGGGTATTTCCATTTTTATCCTTATTTATTTTAAAGTCATGCCCTAGCTGCACTCCATAAAGATTACTTTTGTATTCAAATCTTTCCTTACCTTTTTCACTTACACCACTACCGTAAATTCTTGTCCATGATTGCCTTCTATCAGCTGACATCTTTTCTAAATCTAATATTTGGTTTTCTCCTCTTCTTTCATATAAAGCTCCAGCAGAAGAATAACCCATTTCCATATTTACTTTTGGCATTAACACATAAGCCGACACTGGCTGTGCCATAATGTAAATCGGAGGATTCAAAGTCGAACTGCCAGCACTTCCAGCGCCACCAATCGCTCCAGCGGCATCTCCAGAACTGCCAAAAGGCGCAATAGTCCAGTAATATTCCCAAATACCATTAACTTGTCTGCTCGCAAGTTGAGCCTCTGCCGCTCCGGCCGTTCTTGCTGTTCCAGTAAATGTAGCTGGTGCAGAATTTCCAGCTACTTTTACAACTGGTACACTGTTTATACGTTGTGATAATT
>ERZ773043.1586-NODE-1586-length-12710-cov-13.244646_pt1 | contig 12710 bp, 9 predicted proteins | sample MGYA00580636_ERZ773043 | MGnify/ENA primary metagenome ERZ773043 (study PRJEB29015, sample SAMEA2737992) | human oral metagenome | biome: human oral; feature: human-associated habitat; material: dental | place: China | collected 2065 ... | reverse complement strand
TGCGGAGCTTGCAGCGCCTGAAGCGGGCGGCGCGCGGAAAACAGCCCGCGCCCGAAAGGGCAGGGCGGAAGGCGGTGCGGCGGATAGGGTGGCGGATGATGCGGCCTGAATTCGCTCCTTGTTCGATAGCGCAGGGTCTTCGCCAACAGGGCGCAAGATGCCTTTTCATGAGGCTGAATCCGCTCCGCTTTCAATAGCGTGACAAGACAGGACGCGGCCCGCCTGGCTCAAACCCAGTCCCGTGGCTGAAGGTAGAAGTCCGTCAGCTTCGCTTCCGGCGTGCCCGGTTCGGGCTGGCGCTGCCAGGCCCAGCGCGCCAGCGGCGGCATCGACAGCAGGATGGACTCGGCGCGCCCGCCCGATTGCAGGCCGAAGTGCGTGCCCCGGTCCCACACCAGATTGAATTCCACGTAGCGCCCCCGGCGGTAGAGCTGGTGCTGGCGCTCGCGCTCGCCCCAGGGCATGCCCTGCCGCCGCTGCACGATGGGCAGATACGCAGGCAAAAAGGCATTGCCCACGGCCTGCATCAGGTGGGTCTTGCCCAGACCCACACCACCGTGGATGAACAGCGGGTTGTACGCACTGCCTGGCCGGTCGGCCACCTGCAGCGCGGCAGCCCGGGCCAGATCGTTGGCCTTGCCGTTGACGAAGGCCTCGAAGGTCAGCCCCGGATTGAGCCGCGAGCGTTCATTGGGCATCTGGCCACTCAGGCCGCCAAAGCTGCGTGCCGGTGTGTTGCGCCGGGGTGGGGCATCGAGCCCCAGGTCGTCTGGATCATCTTCATCGGCCGGTGCCTCGCCGGCCATCAGGTCTTCCTCGCTGAGGTCGGCCAGGCTGGCTGCAGGGCGGGGCGCTTCACCGTGTAGACCAGCTGTCTTGCCAGGGCCGGAACCGACGCCAACATCAACGCCAGAACCAGAACTGACGCCAGCGCCCGCACCCGAACCCGCACCAGTACGGATACCAGCACCGACGCCAATGCCAGAACCGGCACCGGCGCCTGTACTGGAACCAGCGCCAGCACCCGGGGCAGGGGGCCGGTTCACGGCTGCATGTCCGGAACCGGCAGCGTGGCCGGCATTGCCATCCGGGGCATGTCCAGAAGCAGAGTGAGCCGTGTGTGCCGCAGCCGCCTGACCGCCTGCTACGGTGCCTGTACCTGCGCCGGCGCCCGCCCGTGCAGCCGGTACGCCAGCGTGTCCCCCCGTGCCGGCCGTCGCCGATGCCTTGCCGGCGGCGCCCGGTCCGCCCGCTTTCGGCGTCACACCGATCTCCACCCGGACGGCCGGGTCGATCATCTCCCGCACCACCTGCTGGATCAGCTCCGCATACTGGTTGCGCACGATGTCGGCCTTGAACTGCGTGACCGCCCCCAGACGCAGCACGCATTCATTGGCGTCCAGCTCCAGAAAATCCAGCGGCTTGATCCAGGTATTGAAGGCCAGATCGGGCATGCGTGCGGCAACGGCCGTACGACAGGCTTCCCATTGTTCCTGCATGGTGGGGGTGACTCCGGGCAAAGACAGCAAGGTTTGAAGCGGGTGTGCGCGGGTATGCGCCTCGAGGTGGGCACGGGTGGTACCGGACCGCGCATGCCCGCGTCAGTCACAGTGGGCGGTTACTCACATGATTGTCCACAGGTTCGGGGCAGGGTGCCCAGGTCACGATCTGTGGGCAATGCGACCCGGACTGCTGCAGGCTCCTGCCATGCCGCGGTCTGGACAGATACCGGGCTTCAGAAGCGGGTTGTTGCAAAATACGACCATTCAGAGGTGTAAAGGGCGCATTTTGCAGGCAGTTGAGCACCTGATGCCGCAGTCTGTCAGCCCAGCGAACGGGTCGCGACGGCCCGCAGACGCGTGACCAGACAGCATGGCGCAGCACATCCGGTACCCGCCAGAGCGAACAGAATTCTAACTTATCCACAGGTTCGCTGCATCTATCCACAGGCCGTTCCGGTTGAGGTTGCGGGTAGCCTGTCCGGATGATGCAGATGCTGTCCGAATGGTGCAGATGCAGGGTGTCGATATCGTTCAACAATGGCTGTTCCACGCTGTCTGGATAAGTTCGCAGATGCAGGGGAGGGCTGCATCCGTCGGGGGTACAGGGGCAGGGGTGGATGTCGGCTTCCGGTTCCGCGGCAACAGGCTGCATCCGTGGGCGTACACGAGGCTTCATCCAAAACCGGGGAACAGAACCCTGGCAATGATGAAAACGCTTGCCAATGGGGCGTGGCTATTGACAGAAGCCCGTCTTTGCCCGTCAAATAGAGGGTTTCCGGAAAATCACGTCCGCGGCAGCCCAGCTTTTGAGGTGAATCGCGGCTTTTTTTGACGTACTCACCATGAAGCGCACCTATCAACCCTCCGTCTGCCGTCGTAAAAGAACCCATGGTTTTCTGGTTCGCCAGAAAACCCGTGGTGGCCGTGCCGTGCTGCGCGCCCGTCGTGCCAAAGGCCGTCACCGTCTGGCCGTCTGAACACCGACAGCCTCCCGAAGCGGCCCCCCGCATACTGCGGCAGGGGCCGTTTTCGTTTGGGGCCGGACTTTTGCGGTCTTCCCCTGGGACTTTGCTTCCAGCGTGTGTCATGGAGGCATTTGCCCCTGCGAAATCTCCGCCGCGCGTGCAGGACGTGCAGGACAGTCTCCGCATGAACAACCCTTGCCGGCAGTCCCCGAAGGACGTGCCTTCTTCGCCGGAAACTTCATCCCTGCAGGACCTGACCTCGCAGAACCAGGGCCATCCCGGTGCCGCAACGGCCAGAGCGTCCCGTCCTCGCCGAACCGGTGGCAGTACCCTGCGCCTGTCGGGACAGTTTCTGGAACTCACAGGTACTGTCCCGCCGGTCAAGCCCCTTTCCCGCACCGATTCCCTGCAGCTCAGCGTTCCCAAGCGTCTCGTCCGGGCTGCCATGCGCCGCAACACGGTCAAGCGTGTGCTGCGTGAAGCATGGCGACTGGCGCCCGATGCTGCACTGCTGCAGTCCGGCAACCGTGTCTGGCGCTTTCGCCTCAAGGCCCATCCCCTGGGCAGTCTGGCCGCCAAAAGCCAGTACGCCCGCGCCCAGATGCGTCTGCAGGCCCGAAAGGCTGTCTGGAAGGCTGCCCGAAATGCCCAGGCACCGGCCATGCCGCAAGCCGCTATTCAGACCACTACCCAGGCCGGAACGCAGAATGGCATGCAGACGGGGACACCAGCCCGCGACGCAGTGCCGTCCGGCAAGGCCGGCATACCGGCCCGTGCCGCTTCCCAGCCGTCTTTTGCCGACATCAAGCGCCAGTTGCGTGCCGAAGCCGACCGTTTGCTGGCAGATGCCGCCAGGCGCCTGAAAGATTTCCGCACCTCACCCGCCGGATCCCTTTCCAGCCGGAGCCGGGCATGAAACCGGCCCCCAGCCCGCTCACTCGTGCGCTGACCCTGGCCATTCGCGGCTACCAGCGCAGCTGGAGCGTGGTGTTTCCGCCCAGCTGCCGCTACTGGCCCAGCTGCTCGGAGTACGCCATCGAAGCCCTGCAGCTGCATGGTCCCGCCAGGGGAGGGTGGCTGGCCCTCAAACGCATCTGCCGCTGCCATCCCTGGGGTGGCCATGGTATCGATCCTGTTCCCGGTTCAGTCTCCGCCATGCGTCTGGCATCGTCCGGTGCTACCCCTTCCACCGGGGAAACGGCTGGTGCGCCTCCCGTTGACCCGGCAACCCGACGTGCTGCAGGACTTTCGCAAGGCTTCCCTGGCCTTTCCAATGACCTCACGATCCATCCGCCCAGCACATCGAACAGCCTGAACGACGGCCAGTATGCGGGCCACTCCGCCGTTTCGCACGCGGAAACCGGTAAAACATGATGCATAATTCTGGGTTACGGCGATCTTTGGGCCCATTCATGGCCACTTCCTGACGTCAGACTTGCGTCAGGCCCGCCAAACCCCATTTTTTCTCTTCACGGGCTGAATTACAGTGCCTTCGGGCCCACATCCGGGGTCAAGCTCGGGTATTCTTCAGCATCTCCGCTCACCGACCATATCCCCCCTACGATGCAGCAGTCCCACAAGACCGTTCTCTGGGTCATCCTTTCCATCTGCCTTGTCATGTTGTGGAACAACTGGCAGGAGCAGCATGGCCAGCCCACCCTGTTTGGCCAGAAACCCGCCCAGACAGCCCAGCAGCAGACCCAGGCCCAGCAGGGCAACGGCAACCAGGCTGCCGGCGCCGACGCCAGCATTCCCTCCGCGCCGGCCAATGGCAGCAGTGACGCCAGTGCCGCCGTGCCGGGCAACGAAGCCAGCCAGCCCGCAAAGGCCGGTGAAACCATCACCCTGCAGAACGATGTCATCAAGCTGGGCATCGATGCCGTCGGTGGCCAGATCAGCTACAGCGAGCTGCTCCACCACATCCACAACACGCAGGATCCCAACAGCGGCAACCTCGTCATTCAGTCCGACCGCCAGGGCACCTACTTCGTGGGCCAGACCGGTCTGGTGGGCGTAAAGGACGCCCCCAACCACACCACCCCCATGACGGTGGTGCGCAGGATCGAAACCAATGGTCAGACCACCGGTGTCGTGCTGGCGGCCGAAGGCGGTGGCCTGCGCATCGAGCGCACCTATCAGCTCTCGCCCGGCTCGTACGAGATCAAGGTAGACAACCGCGTCACCAACGTGGGTGAGCAGTCCGTCTCGCCCGCCCTGTACCTGCAGCTGACCCGCGATACCCACGAAGCCCCGGGTCAGTCCGGCTACTACAAAACTTACGCCGGCCCGGTGGTCTATACCGACGCCGACAAGTTCCAGAAGGTCTCCTTCGAGGACATCCAGAAGGGCAAGGCCAAACACTCCGGCAAGGCCACCGATGGCTGGGTCGGCATCATCCAGCACTACTTCGTTTCCGCCTGGGTACCGAAGCAGGGCCAGGCTCGCGAATACTACACTCGCAGCGTCGGCAACGGCCGCTATGCTGCCGGCGCCTATGAGCCGTTGGGCCAGATCAACGCCGGCCAGACCGTGGATGTGGGCGAGACGCTCTTCATCGGCCCGCAGGATCAGGACGTGCTGGCCAAGGTCGCCCCGGGGCTGGACCTGGTGGTGGACTACGGCTGGGTCACCGCCATCGCCAAGCCGCTCTTCTGGCTGCTGACCTTCCTGCACGGCATCGTCGGCAACTGGGGCTGGGCCATCGTGGCGCTCACCATCCTGGTCAAGCTGGCCTTCTTCCCGCTGCAGGCCGCCAGCTACCGTTCCATGGCCAAGATGCGCAAGGTCCAGCCGCGCCTCAACGCCATCCGCGAACGCTACGGCGACGACCGCATGAAGCTCAATCAGGCCATGATGGAGCTGTACAAGGAAGAGAAGATCAACCCGCTGGGCGGTTGCCTGCCCATCCTGGTGCAGATCCCCGTCTTCATCGCCCTGTACTGGGTGCTGCTTGCCTCGGTCGAAATCCGCAATGCCCCGTGGATCGGCTGGATTCACGACCTCTCCAGCCCCGACCCCTTCTACATCCTGCCGCTGCTGATGGCCGGCACGATGTTCCTGCAGACCCACCTCAACCCCAAACCGGCCGACCCCGTCCAGGCCAAGATGATGATGTTCATGCCGCTGATCTTCTCGGTCATGTTCTTCTTCTTCCCGTCGGGTCTGGTGCTGTACTGGGTGGTCAGCAACATCTTCTCCATCGTCCAGCAGTGGGTCATCACCCGCCACATCGAAGGCAAGCCCGTCTTCGGCAGGGCAGCGTGACAGCCTGACTGCTTCAATCGCCCAGACCGCAAAACGGCCACTCCTCACCGGGTGGCCGTTTTGCCATTCGTTCCAACCGAGGTGCATCCATGGACAACCGGTTTTCTCCCCTCTTCGAGCCGTTCACACTGAACAACGCCGTCACGATCGACAATCGCCTCGTCGTGGCCCCCATGACCCATTACAGCTCCCACGATGATGGTTCATTGAGTGACGAGGAACGGGTCTTCCTGGCTGGCCGGGCCACCGGTTTCGGGATGTTCATCACCGCCGCCACGCTGGTGTCTCCCGAAGGCAAGGCATTCACCGGCCAGCCCTATGCCTTCCGTGATGCCCACCTGCCCAGCCTCACCGAAACGGCCGCGCTCATCAAAGGGCAGGGGGCCAAGGCCATCCTGCAGATCCATCATGGCGGTGACCGGGCCATCGTGGATGGCGCTGTATCGCCGTCAGGCACGGGTACGACGCGCGCACTTGCCGACAATGAGATCCAGTCGCTGGTGACTGCTTTCGGCAAGGCCGCTGCCCTGGCCATCGACGCAGGCTTCGACGGTGTGGAAATTCATGGTGCCAACGGTTACCTGCTGCAGCAGTTTTTCTCGGCCCAGAGCAACCAGCGCACCGACCGTTGGGGTGGCTCCCTGCAAAACCGCATGCGCTTCCCGCTGGCTGTCGTCGATGCCGTGGTCGAGCAGAAACGCCGGGCGGGCCGTGATGATTTCATCATCGGTTACCGCTTCTCGCCGGAAGAGGCGGGTGAGCAGGGCCTCACCATGGCCGATACGTTTGCCCTGGTCGATGCGCTGGTCCAGAAACCGCTGCAATATCTGCACGTATCGCTCTGGGATTTCCACCGCAAGGCACGCCGGGGGGCCGATACCAGCCTGACCCGCATCGAACTGCTGCACCGGCGCATTGCGGGCAGGCTGCCGCTGATTGGCGTGGGCTGCCTGCTCTCGGCCGATCAGGTGCTGCAGGCCCATGAAACGGGCTGGGCGGAATTCATTGCCGTTGGCAAGGCCGTGATGATCAACCCGTCCTTTGCCCTGCTGGTTCGCCATGGCGATACCGGCAGCATTGCCACCGCCATCGACCCGGCGCATCCCGAACGCTACCGCTACCCGGCCAACCTGTGGCAGCAGCAGCTGCGCGGATTGGCCTATCTGCCGCCCCTGAAGGACCGGGACTGGCAGCCGGTGAACATCTGATTCCATTCATTCGCATTTTTGGGTTTCCGCCGTGCAAGACAAACGTCCCATCTGCGCCATCGCCACTGCGCCCGGCCAGGGTGCCATCGGTGTCGTCCGTGTTTCCGCGCCGGAAGCCGGCATCATCGAGGCCATTGCACATGAGGTGCTGGGTGCATCCCTTTCCGGTGCGGCGCCCAATATGCCGCCTGGTTCTGGCAAAACAGTCGGTATATCGCAGACCGTTTCCGGCACGCCTGCCGTGGATGGACCGGCCAGCCAGACCCCACCGGAATCCTTCCCGGAAGGTACCGCATCGGCTCCGGAAGCCATCGGCATGGCTGTGACGAGTGTGTCGGCACATCGCCCCCTGAAACCCCGCCACGCCAGCTACGGACCTTTCCTGGCCGAAGGCGGCCAGCCCATCGATTACGGCCTGGCCCTGTGGTTTCCTGCGCCGCATTCCTACACGGGCGAGCACATCCTCGAACTGCAGGGTCATGGTGGCCCCGTGGTGCAGCAGATTCTGCTGCGGCGCGTGCTGCAGGTGGGGCAGGCGCACGGCATTCGCCTGGCCGAGCCCGGAGAATTCACCGAACGGGCCTTTCTGAACGACAAGCTCGACCTCGTGCAGGCGGAGGCCGTGGCCGATCTCATCGAGGCCAGCACCGAACAGGCGGCCCGTTCTGCCACCCGCTCGCTGCAGGGCGTGTTTTCCAGCCAGATCGATGACCTGGCCGAACAGCTGCTCACGCTGCGCATGCTGGTCGAAGCCACGCTGGATTTCCCCGAAGAGGAAATCGATTTTCTGCAGAAGGCCGATGCAGCCGGGCGGCTGGACAGCATCGACCAGACCCTGCAGCAGCTTTTCCGCACGGCCCGGAGCGGTGCCCGGCTGCGTCAGGGCCTCAATGTCGTGCTGACCGGTGCGCCGAACGTGGGCAAATCCAGCCTGCTCAATGCACTGGCTGGTACCGACGTGGCCATCGTCACGCCCATTGCCGGCACCACTCGTGATCGTGTCATCGAACAGATCAGCATCGAGGGCGTGCCCATCAATCTCATCGACACTGCCGGCCTGCGGGAAACGGATGATCCGGTGGAGCGGATCGGCATCCAGCGTACCTGGACGGAAATCGAAAAGGCGGATGTGGTGGTGCACCTGCGGGCGGCGGATGAGGTGTTTCCGGCACGTGAGACAGGCGCGGACGTACAGGGGGGCAATGCGGATTATCCTTGCGTGACGGCGGAAACCGGACAGGTATCTGAATCAGGCGAGATTGTGTTGCCTGCACCTGCACCTGCACCTGCACCTGCGTCTGCAGGAAGCACGACGGACACTGTGGCTGATCTGGAGCAGGTCATCGATGCCCGTGTTCCGGCCAGTGCTGCGCGGCTGACCGTCATCAACAAGATCGATCTGGTGCCGGCTGGTGTGGCTGCAAGTGCTGGCGTGAAGGGGGAATCCGCACACACGGATGGTCAGCAAAACCAGGGAGTCATGCGCCTGGATAACCCCTCAACAGGCAATGAAATCGACGCCCGGGTAACTTCACCCTCTCTGGCAGCCGGCGTTCAGTCTGTTCTGGTTTCAGGTGACACGGCGAAAGGTGATGCAACCGCGCCTGCGCAGCGCGAAACCCTGTGTCTTTCCGCCAAAACCGGCCAAGGCATCGACGCCTTCCGCCAGAAACTGCTCGACATTGCCGGCTTTCAGCCTGGCCAGGAAGGCGTCTTCATCGCCCGCGAGCGCCACCTGCAGGCACTTTCCGAAGCATTGCAGCACCTGCAGAACGCCCGCCACCACGTGGCGCTGGGAGACCATTCCCTCGATCTCTTTGCCGAGGAACTGCGACTGGCCCATCAGGCGCTGGGGCGGATCACTGGTGCCGTTACGGCCGATGAGCTGCTGGGGGTGATCTTCAGCCGGTTCTGTATCGGGAAGTGACGACATGCTGAACTGCCCGTCCGGACATGGTGTTCAGAAAGTCGTGGGACTTTTGAAGAGGCCCCCATGGGACAGGGCGAAACATGCTTTCAATCCACCGGTAAACCGGCATCTTTCAGTCGTCGGACCAGTGCCGGGCGTTTGCCATGTACAGCAAGAAAATGGCGCAGTTTTTTCCTGAATACCTCCGGACTGGAAACCAGTGCATTTCCCTCGGAAAGTTCGCTCAATATGCGCAGTGCCTGGTCATAGCCGGATGCGCAGCCTCGTGAAGCTTCCTGGTCGGCATTTTTCCAGTACCGGTTTTCGTTGTTCATCATCCTGCGCAATTCTGCATGGCGTTTTTGACGCTGCCGGGTTTCATGTTGCCTGCGTTCCTGTTCTTCACGGGCGAGCCTGGCCGCGGACGCTGACTTCGCCAGTTCACGCAGTTCTCCGACTGTGCGCCGGCTGGTATATGATGAAACCATGGGCCTCTGTTGTCTGAGCCATGTCAAGTAACGATTTCTTGCCAGGGAAATGGCTTTTTGACTCTGGTCCGTGACAAGCAGCTGCAGGATGTTGTGCATGTCCGGTACGGTCCAGCCATCGAGCCAGACATTCATATCATGCGTATCGGTTCTGGTTTGTGTCGGAATCCTTGCGCTGTTGACAGCGGCAGCCTCGATGAGATCGGGATCGATTTCCAGAAATTTTGCCAGGGCCTTCTGGGCAGGGGACATCTCTTTCATACCTGGCGGCAGCTCTGGTTCCAATACGAATTTTTTCATTGAATGGCCTGCAGCCAGCCAGCCCAGATATAAAGAACGCATATCACCGGCCATCAGCTCATCACGAATTGGTATCAGGCGCTGCAGCCATCCGGTACCGTCATCTTCTGCGTAGCGGTCGTCGTCAAAGGGTTCGTCGCTTGCCAGCCAGTCTATGATCCAGTGTGTGTTGGTCGAAGTGGCAAAAAGCGAAGCTCTGTTTTTGAATGGATCAATATCTTCCTTGCTGAAGGAAGACTTCGGCAGCTTCAGAGAAAACGTGCATTGCCCCCAGTCGGCCAGATAGACATGAGCGTCGAAGTAGCGCTTCATCCAGTCCTGCGGATCGGCCTTGAGGGCTCCCCAGTGATAGTGATTGGTAAAGCTGTATGGCGTAATGATGCCACGTGTGGATACCGCACGCAGTTTTTCCATTTCCCTGCTGGTCAATGGTCGGTCGATGGCTGCAAACTCGTAGAACTGATATTCGCTCATGTTGCTCGTATGGATGTGTTCCACGCCTGATCATGCGTGGTTACCGGATACTTTTCCATGTGGGCTGATTCTGCCTCATCATGTTCCATGGGGCCAGCATGAGGACGAATGAGTAATGGCTATCCATCAATCACGGAAGACTATGGTAATTTGTAATTTGATTGATCAAATCAAACACAACATCTAGTGTTCCTGTGTTCTAATCACCACTAAATAACGTGCCTTGTGGTGAAGGTCATGCAGCAGCTACGGTTCACATCTGAACAGATCGTCTGGCAGGAGGTACCCGGCGAGGTGTCGCTGGCCTTTCTGTTCTCCGGCTGCCCGCTGCGCTGCAGGGGCTGCCACAGTGCGGACAGCTGGAAGGCCGGCCTGGGCACCGCACTGACCGAAGACTATCTGCAGAGCCGTCTGGCCCGTTACCGTGGCTTGATCAGCTGTGTGCTTTTCATGGGGGGTGAATGGCTGCCGGAATCACTGGAATGCCTGCTGGTGGCGGTCACCCGCGCCGGCCTGAAAACCTGCCTTTATACCGGCCTGGAACGTGACGAACTGGAAGCACAGTCCGGTTGCTTCATTCCCCATCTCACCTACCTGAAGACCGGCCGCTGGATGCCGGAGCAGGGCGGACTGGACAGCCCCACCACCAACCAGCGTTTCATTCACGTGCCTTCCGGTGACGTGCTCAATCACCTGTTCATCCGGGAAGAGGCTCCTGCACCTGCCCGGAAGCGGGTCATTCCCCTTGTCCAGCCAGGGGATTCCGCGTTCCGCTCAGGTGTCCTGCAGGCGGCCTGACAGGCGCCTTCAGTCATCCATGCTTTCGAAGCAGGGTTCCGGTGCATTCCGGTGCGGCTGGAACCATGGTTCGGCCCATTGTGCCGGGCCTCTTTCCATCATCGTCATTCATCAGGAGATCCCCATGATTCGGCTGCATCCCGAACAGCTGCGCGGAAAACTGCAATTCATCAACGACTACATCGGCGCCCACAACGCGGCCGACGGTTCCCGCATGGACGCCAATGCCAACGTGACGCAGAAGAACATTGCCACGATGGAAACGGAGCTGATGAAGGATTTCTTCGTGCAGATCAACCGTCAGCTGGTCTCCCGCAAGATTGCCGAATGCTTCGACCAGGCCACTGCCGACGAATACATCCGCCAGATCGAGGCGCATGAAATCTACGTCCACGATGAGACCAGCCTCAAGCCCTACTGTGTGTCGGTCACGCTCTATCCGTTTCTCACGCACGGCCTGACGAAGCTGGGGGGCGAATCCAAAGCGCCCGAGCATCTGGCCTCATTCTGCGGCTCGTTCATCAATCTGGTGTTTGCCATCAGCGCCCAGTTTGCCGGTGCCGTGGCCACCGTGGAGTTTCTCACCTACTTCGACCATTTTGCCCGCAAGGACTTTGGCGATGACTATCTGACCACCCATGCCGACGAGGTGGCCAACCACCTGCAGCAGGTGGTCTACAGCATCAACCAGCCGGCGGCGGCGCGTGGCTACCAGAGTGCGTTCTGGAATATCTCGGTGTACGACCGCTACTACTTCGAGGCCATGTTCGGGGACTTCGTGTTTCCGGACTTCAGCAAGCCCAACTGGGACAGCGTGGCCAGACTGCAGCTTTTCTTTCTGAAATGGTTCAACCAGGAGCGCACCAAAGCGGTGCTGACCTTCCCGGTGGTGACGGCCGCCATGCTGACCGACGGCGGCAAGTGCAAGGATGATGTCTTTGCCAGCCAGATGGCCCATGAGCTGGCCGAAGGCAATTCCTTCTTCGTGTACCTGTCGGACAACCCGGATTCACTGGCTTCCTGCTGCCGCCTGCGCAACGCCATCGAAGACCGCACCTTTTCCTACACGCTGGGGGCAGGGGGTGTGGCCACCGGGTCCATCAACGTCATTACCCTCAACATGAACCGGCTGGAACAGGACGGGCGTGATCTGGCAGCAGAGGTAGCGAAGATCCACAAATACCAGTTTGCCTACCGCCGGCTGATGGAAGAATATCAGGCTGCCCACATGCTGCCTGTCTACGATGCAGGCTTCATCACGCTGGACAAGCAGTTTCTCACCATCGGCATCAATGGCATGGCCGAGGCGGCCGAAGCCTGCGGCATCACCGTGGGCTACAACGACGACTATGTTCGCTTCGTGCAGGACCGGCTGAAGATCATCTTCGAGGCCAACCAGGCCGCCAGCCGCCATTACGGCGTTAAATTCAACACCGAATTCGTGCCGGCCGAAAACCTCGGTGTCAAGAACGCCCGCTGGGACCGTGCCGATGGCTACAAGGTCAGTCGTGATTGCTACAACTCCTATTTCTACGTCGTGGAAGACGAGGAAATCAACGCGCTGGACAAGTTCCTGCTGCATGGCCGCGAGCTGGTGGACTGGCTCGATGGCGGCTCGGCCCTGCACCTGAACCTCGACGAAGCGCTGCCCGAATCCGGCTACCGCTCATTGCTGGACATTGCGGCGCGAACTGGCTGCAACTATTTCTGCATCAATGTCCGCATCACCATCTGCAACGAATGCGGTCACATCGACAAGCGTACCCTGCACGCCTGCAGCCATTGCGGCTCGGACGATATCG
>ERZ773043.1582-NODE-1582-length-12720-cov-8.101698_pt1 | contig 12720 bp, 10 predicted proteins | sample MGYA00580636_ERZ773043 | MGnify/ENA primary metagenome ERZ773043 (study PRJEB29015, sample SAMEA2737992) | human oral metagenome | biome: human oral; feature: human-associated habitat; material: dental | place: China | collected 2065 ... | reverse complement strand
GTGTGGGCTACAGTGCCTTTCTCGGCTATGACAAGGATTTCAAAATCAACGAGGAACAGGCGAAAGTGGTGAAGCTCATCTACAAGTTCTTCCTTGGCGGGCGATCCTTCTACGCCATCACTAAGGAACTGGAGAAGCGCGGCATCAAATCTCCGTCTGGAAAAGATAGATGGTACATTTCCACGGTGCGCTCCATCCTCACCAACGAGAAGTATCGTGGCGATGCGCTGATCCAGAAAGAGTATACGGCGGACTTCCTCGATAAGACGCGACGGAAGAATACGGGTGAGATTCCGCAGTACTATGTGGAAGAGCATCATGAGGCGATTATCCCGCCGGACTTGTTCGATTTCGTGCAGATAGAAATCAAGGAGCGTGAAAAGAGAGGGAAGCACAGCGGTGTGAGCATCTTCGCGAACAAAATCAAATGTGGCTGCTGCGGCGGTTGGTATGGGGCGAAGGTATGGCATTCGACGGATAAGTACCGCAGGGTGATCTATCGCTGCAACAAGAAATATGCCCAAAAGGGAAAGCCCTGCAACACAAGACATTTGACGGAGGATGCGATCAAGCAAATTTTCGTCAAGGCTCTGAATTCCTTAGTGGAAGTCAAAGAGAACGTGATTGCGGAACTCACGGAGCTGATTGACAGTGTTTGCCAAACGGAGGAGCTGATGGAGGAACGGGATAAAGTAGAGCAGGAACTCGGCGGTTTGACAGAACACCTTGAAACGCTGATTCGCGAGAATGCACGGGTGGCACAAGATCAGACGGCATATCTGAAACAGGAAAACGAGATTCGTGCACGCTATGTGGAAAAGCAGGGGCATTTGGAAAACTTGAGTGGGCAAATTGCCGAGAGGGAGAGCAAGAGAAAGACCTTGGAGACCATGATTCAAGTGGTATGTGGTATCAACGAGGAGCAGGTTGAGTTTGACGAGGAGCTATGGGGCGGACTACTCGATCACATTGTGGTCAAGGAGGACGGCACGGTAGTCGTTGTTTTCAAGGGAGGGATTGAGATTGGTGTTGGAGGGTAAATTCTCCATCTATTTATATGTACTTGTAGAAATGTGCAAAAAAATGCACATTATCTGTGCTATACTCTCTGTGTAAGCAAGACGAGAGGGAGATAGTGCGATGTATGGTGCGAACAAGAAAATGCTGAACCTGCTGATTTTGAGGGTGCTGCAGGAGCACTCGGATGCAGATCATCGGCTGACGCAGGGCGAGATCATCCGTTTGCTGCAGTTGCAGTACGGGATTACCTGTGATCGACGCTCGGTGCGCAGTAACATTCAATCCCTGCAGGACATGGGATACGACATCGCAACGCATGGCGGATGTTGGCTTGTGGAACGGGACTTCGATGATGCGGAGCTGCGGATGCTCATCGACAGCGTCCTGTTCTCCAAGAATTTGTCGGGAGTGCAGGCCAAACGACTCATCGAGAAACTCAAAGGCTTCGGCAATCGTTACTTTCACGCCAAGGTTGCCCATGTGTCGAATTTGCCTGAACTGTTCCATTCCGATAACAAACAAGTCATGGTAGCCTTAGATACGCTAAACGATGCCATAGAGGAAAAGAAGAAGGTCAGCTTCATCTATAACTGCTACGGCACGGACTTCAAACTCCATCCAAGACGCGACGAGCCGTACATCGTGAATCCTTACCACATGGTAGCCAACAACGGGCGTTACTACCTGATCGGCAATTACGACAAATACGATGATCTGTCCCACTACCGCATTGACCGCATAACTTCTGTCACCATGCTCTCGGAGCAGGTCAAGCCGAAAAAGGATGTCAGGGAGTTTGCCGGAGGTTGGAGCCTCCCCAAGCACATGGCAGAACACATCTATATGTACAGTGGCGACAGCGTGACGGTGAAATTCATCGCTGATACGGATTTGATGGACGAACTGATTGATTGGTTTGGAAGGGATTTTCACATCAAGAAAGAATCTGAAAATAAAATGCTTGTGACGCTCAGATGTAATGAACGGGCTATGAAATATTGGGCGCTGCAATACGGTGGACATATTGAAATCAAGGAGCCGCAAAGCTTGCGTGAGACTGTCAAAGCGACTGTCTTAGATATGGCGAAGAAATATGGAGGCGAATGAAGTGTGGCAAGATAACATTGGTGTTTGGCGCATCCATCTGAGAAATGATATTTCTGCCAAATATACGAGAGCTGATTTAATAAATTTCTGCAAGGATAAGAATTTGATTGGTGTAGGTTGGCAGAATATAACCACGAAAAAAGATTCCGAAGCATCCATTAAAGAGCAGTCTGTTACCGATAATGGCGAGTATGATATGGCAGGATTTAAAGCCGTCAATACCATGCGAAAAATGAAGGTTAACGACCTTATTTGGACGAGATGGAACGGAGTATATTATCTGTGTCGGATAACTTCTGAGTGGACGAAACGCGAGCCTGAGCAGAAACATAGTGATTTGGATATATCGAATTATGTGAATGTAATATGGCTCAGGATTGGAACCGAAGACAATGTGCCGGGAAAGGTCATCAGCTGTTTTCGTCCCACATCGTCTGCGCAGGCGATTCGAGGCATGGAAAATATTTCTAAGTATTTATGGAATGAATATAGCAAAGAATAATTTTATAAAGTAGATAAATCATTTGAATTATGGTCATTGCTTTCATCGGAAGAAGTGGAAGAAATAGTTTTGTTGTGGTTGCAAATGGAAAAAGGCTGCTATGTTTTCACATCTACGGTGAAAAATTCAACTCCGCTGTATGAATGCACATTGGTAAACAAAAGCGGAATACGAGTTTTCCCTCAAGTAAAAAAAGAGGATACGCTAGATGCAAGAGATTACATGGCGGCAATAAATGATAACGAAACCAATCAAGTGTATTTATTTACCACATCAGAAAAATACAAAGAAAATGGATGTCCTAATATTCACTATGTAAAAAAACAGGATATTGAAAATTTTATCAGAAAGAATCACGCCTTGTTGCCCACGATAACTCAAAAATGGATTGAATTGTCCACATTCAGCCAATTGGAGGCTTGAAAGGAGCACCAACAATGTATGGAGCGATTTTAGGTGACATGATCGGTTCGCCTTACGAATTCGACCGAGGAGAAAAAATCAAGGCGTTTCCCTTGTTCATCGAAACATCCCGTTTTACCGATGACACCGTTATGACCGTAGCCGTAGCGAATGCCTTGCTCTATGCGGGTAAAGATGCCGAGGAGGAGAAAATCTGCACGGCGGTTGTTTCCTCCATGCAGTATTGGGGTGAGAAATATCCCAAAGCAGGATACGGGGGCAAATTTCGTGAGTGGCTCAAGGAGAAGGTACCGAAACCTTATGGCAGTTTCGGCAACGGTTCGGCGATGAGGGTATCTCCTGTAGGCTGGCTTTACGACTCTATCGAGCGCACGAGAGAGATTGCCCGTTGGACGGCAGAGGTTACGCATAATCACCCCGAAGGTATCAAAGGCGCAGAGTCTGTGGCAAGCGCCATCTATCTTGCTCGGATAGGAGAATCCAAAGAGACGATCCAAAAGTACATCGAGGAGGAGTTCGGCTACAATCTCACCCGCACATTGAAGGAAATTCGTCCGGCCTACCGTATGGATGTGACTTGCCAAGGCTCCGTGCCGGAGGCCATGATCGCTTTCTTGGAATCTACGGATTTTGAAGATGCCGTGAGGAACGCCATCTCCATCGGTGGCGATACGGATACCACGGCTTGTATTGCCGGAAGCATTGCCGAGGCTTACTATGGGCTTACACCGACATTGGAAAAAGAGTGCTTTGAGCGCATCCCTGAAAAAATAAAATTCGTTCTGCGCCACTTTGACCGTGTGAGAGGGAAAGAAATACAAGGCGAACCTATTATCGAAGCGGCGCTTCGTCGTTATCTCAAGGACGAGTCCACGGAAAACATGGCGGCTGTATTGGACGCAATTTATATGCGCATGAAAGATGGCGGTTCTTTTCTGCTCCCGCCAAGTGAAGTGCAGCGATTTGATGCGTGTGTCGAACGTGGAGATTACGACAGCGCAATAAGCATCGAAGCCTATACTTCGGATAGCGAATTTTTCATGGGACTGGACGAAGAAGACGAAAATGCCAATTATATTACGGAGGTAAAAATTTACGATTTGCTGTCCTTTATTGCCAAGGCAACCGATGCAGAGGCAGGGATTGACATCAACTACGCTAAGAATTTTTATCTGAATCGCGACATGGCAAAATCAATTTTAGCAACAGGGGAAGAGAACGCTGCTCATCCGAGGGGGCTATATCTCCCCATGCCGGATACAATATCCATTTCGCCGAAAGACCTAAATCCGAAATTCATCTCCGGCGTTCGATTTTGCTTCGTGTGCACCTACGATGTCTGCAATAACTACTGCGAACTTTATCATCGGAACGGCAAAATTTACCGTTATAATATTTCCGGTGATCACAAGAATATAAAAAAAATCTGTCAGGTATTCCCTGCACTCAAGAAATTTAATGAGAGTGGCGGTCAAAACGATAAACTGGAAGAATGGGAGTGGAATTACTACGAATTGGGGGCATGGGTCTTTGCGCACGCCGAAGTGAAAAAAGCGTATAAAATGCGTACGGGACATACCGACTGTTTGACATGGAGTCCGGATGATGCCTATATGACGATACAGGAATTGTTGGAGGAAGAAGACATGGTGTTTACACCTATGTCGATTCATGCCGATGCGATCCGTATCATGAGCGATTATCAACATGATCGTGAAGGAATTCCCGCCGGGTGGATTTACTTGGGCAACGATTATGAACGGTATGTGCTGGGGCAGCCGGGAGAGCGCAACATTCTCGTTTTGGGTGTAAACCCCAGCACGGCCAAGCCCGGTGACGACGACCCTACGATCAGAAGTGTACGCAGGATTGCAGAGAATAAGGGCTATGATGGCTGGATTATGATGAATCTTCACCCGCAGAGAACGCCCCATCCCGAAGAGATGGAGGATAATCCCATATGGAGCGAAAATAACCCGATGGTTGTAAAAGCCGTGATGAGAGAGTTTCATACACACGCCGTATGGTGCGCTTGGGGAAATATGATTGATATGACCGGTAAGGGCTTTTTGTACGATGCGCTATTTGCAGTTTATGAAGTCCTCGGAGACTGCGTCAAGTGGTACAGCTACGGTAACCTGACCAAGGGTGGAAATCCCCGCCATCCTCTCTATCTGCCGCTTACGGATGAGTTTCAGAAGTTCGATGTACGTGGGTACTTACGGATAAAAGGTATGTGATGCCGGAGGGCGGAAGCACTATGCCGGGCAAAGATAAGATAACTGAAAAACAATCCGTATGTTCTGTGAGGAGGGATATTCTGCTTGGTTCGTAAAACATGATAAAGCTCCTATATACAATGAGCAAGAGGAGGATAAAATCATCGATGTCCTCCCCGGCACGCCAACCAAGAGAACGGCACGCGGCTACGGTCGGGTGCTTTTTTCGTTTGGGATTGAAAAAACTCCTCTCCTGTGTCAAAATTGGGAAAGAGAATGACAATGCAGGGGGTATAGCAATGGCGAAGTTGGGCATACTCGAGGAAATCAAGGACTTGCGGATGGTGTGGCCGCATGAGGCGACGGATTTTACGCCGTGGCTTTCGGAGGACGATAACATCGCGCTTCTTGCCGATGCCGTGGGGATTGATATTACGGTGGATGAAACGGAGTCGTTGGTCGGGGATTTTCATGTGGATCTTTCTGCCTCAGAAACCGGGACGGAGCGGAAAATCATCATCGAGAATCAGCTGGGCGATACGGATCACGATCATCTCGGCAAACTCATCACATATGCGTCCGGCAAATCGGCAGATGTCATTATCTGGGTCGTGAAGCGTGCGCGTGAGGAACACAAGGCTGCCATCGAATGGTTGAACTACCACACGGATGAAAAAATTGGATTTTTCCTCTGCGAGATCAAGCTGTACCGAATCGGCGATTCCGCGCCCGCCGTCAAGTTTGAGGTCGTTGAAAAACCGAATGACTGGACGAAAGAGGTCAAGAAGACCGAGATGACCGGTGCGACGCAGCAACAGAGATACGAGTACTGGGTGGCATTTCAGGACTACGCTTTCCAGAATGCACAATTCGCAAAAAACTTCAAGCGCAGAAAGCCCTCCACAGATCATTGGATGGACTTCAGCATTGGATCGTCTGCCTGCCATTTCGTTGTGTCTCGGATACAGAAAAGAGACGAATTGGACGTGGAACTTTATATTAACGAAGATAAGGATATGTTTCACGCACTGCTGCAGGACAAGGCTGCCATTGAGCAGGAATGCGGACTCTCCTTTGATTGGCGAGAACTGCCGGAGCGTAAGGCGAGCCGTATCGTTCTTGAGAAAAGAGTGTCCCTCTCAGACCGCAGTCTGTGGTCGGAACAGTTCGACTGGCTGATCGATGTCATGCTCAAAATGAAAGCAGTATTCAAAAAATACATATGACGGGGCGACGAGATGTTCTGGTTCATTGTAAGGTGTGGAAACCTGTACGGTGCGGCCTCAATATGATGACCTGAACGCTCCGAATATAAATCATGAAAAATTCGGGTTCATGAGGCATACGGTACGCATATATGCTGAAAATACAGAAACTCATATTCCGTAACGATGAACACGGCATCGTTATGAGGGAGGTGCAAATCTGCACACGGTGTGCGTGTGCATCGTAACGAGAAGTATCGTGGCGATGCGCTGATCCAGAAGGAGTATACGGCGGACTTCCTCGATAAAACGAGACGGAAGAACACGGGTGAGATTCCGCAATACTATGTGGAGGAGCATCACGAGGCGATCATCTCGCCGGACTTGTTTGATTTTGTCCAGTCGGAGATAAAACGCAGAGAGCAGAACGGCAAGCACAGCGACGTGAGCATCTTCGCGAACAAAATCAAATGCGGCTGCTGTGGCGGTTGGTACGGGGCGAAGGTGTGGCACTCCACGGATAAGTATCGCAGAGTGATCTTCCGCTGCAACAAGAAATATTCCCAAAAGGGAAAGCCGTGCAGCACGAGGCATCTGACGGAAGAGGAAATCAAGCGGATTTTCGTCAAAGCACTGAACTCCTTGGTGGAAGTCAAAGAGAACGTAATTGCGGAACTCCGATCTCTGATTGACAGCGTTTGCCGGACGGGGGAGCTGAGGGAGGAACGGGATAAAGTAGAGCAGGAACTCAGCGTTTTGGCAGAACGCCTTGAAACACTGATTCGTGAGAATGCACGGGTGGCACAGGATCAGAATGCGTATCTGAAACAGGAAAATGAGATTCGCGCACTCTATGTGGAAAAGCAGAGGCATCTAGCGAGGTTGGACGAGCAAATTGCCGAGAGGGAGGGCAAGAGAAAATCCTTGGAGACCATAATTCAAGTGATATGTGGTATCAACGGGGAGCAGACTGAGTTTGACGAGGATTTGTGGAGCGGACTGCTTGATCATATCTGTGTAAAGGAGGACGGGCAGGTAGTTGTTGTTTTCAAGGGTGGGATTGAGATTGGTGTTGAAGGGTGAAGCCCTAAGGAGGCACTGATACATTCAGTCCCGCCATCTTGACGCGTCTTTTTCGCCCGCTTTTCGTTAGCAAATCCTCCACATAGCTTTGGCTATGCGTCCAGTGTGCTGCCCCAATCGGACGAAAAAATCTACGCCAATCTGACGGACTTCATTTTATCAGCGATTCCCTAAGAAAAAAAGAGAGAATTCATTTATCCATAGTTGGGGTTTGGATACTCTCTTTTGTGTAAAGAATTATTAGGAACATGACTTGCTTTATGTTATAATTTGATTATATTGAAAGTTCTTTGATGATTTGCAAATAATTTTATCCATCCCACAATGAATCCTCTCACTTGAAATTTACGCTTACGATGAAATGTCTAAAATTGCGGAGGATAAGTATCGACGATATTCTATCAATTAAGGAGACATATATGGTGAATGAGGAGATAATTTATTCCCCACAAATTAATGAGCTTTTGCAGTCGGTTTGTTCTATAGTTGCTCCCCCAAAAGAGGTTGATGAATACAATATTTTTTCTGTGCTTGAAATTTCTGATAAAGAAGTTATTATGTGCAGAATGTTAGCTGACTTGCTTAATCCCAGAGGGCAACATGGACAGGGGGCTATTTTTCTGCATGTGTTTTTAGAAAATATAGTAGGGATAAAAGAGAAAGGAAAACTAGAAGAATATACAAAAGGTGTTTTTGTGAAAAAAGAATATTCTACAAAATGTGATGATAATCCAAGTGGGCAAACAGATTTGGCGGTAGATTCAAAAAAAGACGATGGCAGAATTGATATTGTAATTTATAACAGAAAGTATTTTTTACCTATCGAAGTCAAAATTAAGCATGAAGAACGAAACAATCAGTGTTTGGATTATTATCAATTTGCTTCTGATATAATACAGGATCATGAAGCAAAAATCATTTATCTTACTAAGGATGGCTCCAAGCCTGCGCATTACAGCAAAATGGGCAAAAACTGTATCTGCATTTCATGGGGAAAAGAGATACTTAATTGGCTTAGATATTGTCTGGAGATATTTCCCCACGGTGGAAATATCCAAGTAAAGAGTATGATCAAAAATTACATGAATGCAATAAGTAGTTTCACGAATGAGAGAGGCGAAGAAATGACGGAAGAATGCAGGAAGATAATAATGGGGGACGGCAACGACGATATTGACAACATACGTGCCTGTGTAGAAATCACAAAAACGTTCGGATTAGTGCAGGATGAAATAATCAGAGAACTGTTTAGAGCATTCGACCAAGAAATTCAGAGCCGTTACTGTTGGGAAAAAGACGATCAAGAACCAAATGATTGGAAAAATATGGATAGAGAATTTTTTGGGAATTTATTTGTTAAATATGGTTCTCAAAATCCATGTACCACCTTTAAAGTAAAACGTTCAAATTCGACGGAGTATTTTCGCTTGTGCATTCGTATACAATTACGAGTTTGGTGTGAGGTTTTAGACAATAATGGTAAACAAGTTAATAGAAAATGGATATATCTTCCGAGTGGGGTTCATGGCGAAAAACTTAGTTGCGTACAAGATGAAAATATACCAAATTTTTCCTCGATGAATATGTATGCCATCAAGTTATCTCAAGAAGGCTTCAGGAAGAGATTTGTTGATGAATCGTTGAAGAAGGTTGAAGAAGTCTGGGGAGACGAACTTTTATTCAAGGAGAAATTATAGGAGGTATAAAAAAATGAGCACTTTCTCTGGTCAAATACGCGATGACGAAGTATGTGACAAACGTGTGGAACTTAGTGTTCATACGCAAATGAGTGCAATGGACGCGGTGCTTTCCAATGGACGCGGTGCTTTCTGTAGACGAGCTTATTCATACGGCTGATCGTTGGGGCTGGAGGGCTGTTGCCATTACTGATCTTGCCAACATTCATGCATCCTCAGATGCTATGAGGTGTGTTAGATCCCGTTGTCGAGGAATTAAGGTCATTTTCGGAATGGAGGGCTACTTGACGGAAGGGGACTCAAAGACATCCATTCCGCACAATATTACAATTTTGGTGAAAAACAAGATGGGGCTTCATCATTTGTATGAACTTATTTCTCTATCGTATCTTCAATTTTATCATAATATGCCGCACATTCCAAAAGGTGTCTTGCACGATTATCGAGAAGGTTTGCTTTTGGGATCAGCAGGACTGAGAGGGGAACTGGTTCAAGCTATTGCCCAACGCAAAAGTATTGATGAACTTGCTGAAATCGTTCATTTTTATGATTACCTCGAAATCCAGCCAAGTGCGAATTATGTTGGTCTTCTTAAAGATAGGAATTTTCCCAACATTACTTCTGACGAAGACTTGAAGGGGATAAACCGTAAAATTGCCGAACTATCGAAAATGCTTGATAAAATGTTGGTGGCTACTGGAGGTGTCTGTTACCTCAATCCGATGGATTCTATCAGCCGACACATTATCCGAAAAGTCAACGGAAAAGAAAATGATGATGTTCGATCGTCACGATTTCTACGTACCACAGATGAAATGCTGAAAGCTTTTGGTTATCTTGACGATGAAACAGCGTATAAAGCTGTTGTTGTCAATCCGAACCGTATTGCCGAGAGCGTTGAGTCGCTCAATCCAATCTCTAATGAACGTCATTTTCCTGTTTTTTCTGGTGCCGATGAAGTGCTCAAGAACGCGGCGTATCAAAAAGCTCATGAGCTGTACGGATATAACCTTCCAGAGATTGTGCGAGATAGATTAGGAAAAGAATTGGCAATTATAGTTGAACACGGTTATTCGTCGCTATACCTAATCCAACAAAAACTTGCTCAAAAAGTACGTAAGAATGGCTATGACACATGCTCTAACGGCTTGACAGGTGCATCTTTCATTGCGTATTTGTTAGACTTTACAGATGTAAATCCTCTCCCTCCGCATTGGTTTTGCACTAAGTGTCAGTATAGTGAATTTATCACAGACAATTCATATTCCTCAGGATTTGACTTACCTCGTCGGGATTGTCCCAATTGTGGTACTCTACTTACTAAAAACGGTCATGATATCCATTACGCTATTGCATATGGATTTGATGGCGACAGAATGCCAGAGATCAATCTTAATATTCCTCGTAAGCAATTATCCAACATTCGAAAATATACAAGGAAGATTTTTGGAAAAGATAAGGTGTTCGCTGCAGGGACGATTTCAACTGTCACCTTCAGAGAAGCTGATTCCTATGTCCAAAATTACTTTAGCTCAAAGGGAAGAAAACTTGAACCAGAAGATTTGCAAGCAATCACGAAAAAATGCAGGGGTGTAAAAAAAGAAGCAGGAACAGATCCGACGGCGCTAATTATTGTTCCCCCGAATAAGGACATACACTGCTTCACACCAATTCAACAAATGCAAGAAACGACCACCGATGAATTTCCAACGACACATTTTGATTATCATACACTTTATACGTCTTTGCTCAAAATTGATATTTTAGGGCATCCTGCATTGGATATGCTTAAAATTCTGGAGGACTCTACAAAATTTCCCTTATCCTCAGTTCCCTTTGACGATGAGTCAACACTTTCGCTATTTCGCCCTGCTGAATCGCTCGGTATTTCGACAGCTGATATTGAGATCAATACCGGCACACTTGGAATCCCCGAATTTCATAACCGGAGAGTTCGACAAATACTTTGCGAAACGCAACCAACCTGTTTTAGCGACCTTGTAAAAATTTCCGCACTGTACCATGGTATAAATGTATGGGAGGGAAATGGCAGAGAACTGATTCGTGATCATGTATGTAAACTTAGCGATCTTGTGGGAACTCGTGATGATGTGATGACGCACATCAGCCGAATAGGGATTCATCCTATGGCGGCGTTTTCTGTGATGGAGTCCATACGTAAAGGAAAGGGGCTTCATCCGAATACCGTAAAAATGCTCAAAGGATATGATGTTCCCGAATGGTATATTGAGGCTTGTCAAAAGATCGGATACTTATTGCCTCGCGCCCATGTGGTCGAGCATGTCATTGTGGCTTATCGTATGGCATACTATAAGGCTCACTATCCACAAGCGTTTTATCAGATTTACTTCATGTCCGATAATAAGTTTTCCGACATTGATGTAATCACTGGGGGACAAGAAGCTGTTCAGAAGCGAATCAAAGAGTTTTTGTCCATTGGCGGCATCGAAGAGGAGCGGATTGAGAATTTACAACTTGCCTTAGAAATGTATATGCGGGGCTATAGTTTGGAGATATCATAAGATAGAATGGTGGGGATTTATGTGTACTACGATGCTAGCCTCTCATATCGGGGCATAAATTTCGGACTATTGGAGGGAACAGAAGGTCTGCTCATTGTTAAGACAGGGAGCGGAGGCAGTATTTATGGCTATGGGGAAAAGTATTTGAAATTGGGCGTGCGCATCAAAGAAAAATATGCTATGTCTGTTATTGTATCAGATAATCCGTTGGAGATTTCATCTTTGGATAATATGGTTGTCACTATGGCTGTAGCTGATAAATATCGGAAGGAAAAGTCAATATCCAAAGTATATTATTTTGGTGTTTCTAGAGGTGGTCAATATGCAGCTATGTATGGATATCGGTATAAGTGGGTCTCAAAATGGCTGTCCCTAAATATGCCGCTATTCATTAACTGGCATCAATCAAAAGAGGGGTTAGAGCAACTCTTACATCCACAAAATATGATTCTTCTTTTTGGTGATCGTGATCCATCATATCCTTATGTTGAAATCATAGACACAGTGAATAACGATAACATCAAGAAAGTGATCATTCCAAATGCTGACCATAATTTATCAGGTGGCATAGAAGAATTTTTGTCACTTCCTGAAAAACATCTTTTCTCCAATAAAGATAATGTAGTATAAGAACTTCTAATTATAAAATATGATTGCCTCAAAGAGGGCAATGTTCCTAAAACCCTACACAACATAGATTTCATTCGTCACCTCGGACGGTTGGAATCTTTTCTTTTGCAAAGAATCATTAGCCATCTTCCCCTATCCTGTGTTATAATTTTCTTATATTTGAAACGTGGGAGGGAAGGCCGTTGTTTGCAAAGACTTATGGTGCGACGACCCTCGGGATAGATGGACGGATTATCGACGTTGAGGTGGATGTGTCGCCCGGGCTGCCGGGCTTTGAACTGGTGGGGCTTC
>ERZ773043.1578-NODE-1578-length-12742-cov-2.890203_pt1 | contig 12742 bp, 10 predicted proteins | sample MGYA00580636_ERZ773043 | MGnify/ENA primary metagenome ERZ773043 (study PRJEB29015, sample SAMEA2737992) | human oral metagenome | biome: human oral; feature: human-associated habitat; material: dental | place: China | collected 2065 ... | reverse complement strand
GCACCTCGCTGCAAGCCGCCATCAACCAGGGCAAATCACAGCGCGAGTGGCGCGAGGATGTCGGCAACCGCATGGCGCAACACGGCTGGCTGCTTGATGACGGCCTGCTGGTGGACACGGAGACCGGCGAGCAACTGGCGGCGCGCTTCGGCGAGCATCGTCTTAACACCATCTACCGCACCAACGTCAAAAATGCCTTTGCCGCCGGACGCTGGCAGGAAATCACGCGCGTACAAAAGGCCATGCCCTACCTTGAGTACACGGCGGTGATGGATGACCGCACCCGTGACGAACACGCGGCGCTGGACGGGCATATTTACCCTATTGATGACCCGTTTTGGCAAACGTTTTATCCTCCCAATGGCTTTAATTGCCGCTGTAATGTCATCCAGCACAGCGCGCGCGACCTCGACGCAATGGGCCGCGTCGCCGAAAGCAGCGAAGGGCAGTGGGAGGACGTGGAGCAGCTGGTCGGACGCGACGGCAACACCATGACCACGCGTGGGCTGAAAATGCCCAACGGCCAGGTCATCAGCGCCGGTGTGGGCTTTGACCGCAATGTTGGCGCCAATTACCTCGACCGGTTGCAGCAGATTGCCGCCGAAAAACATGGCACGGCCTTTGCCGAACGGCTAGCCATGCAAAGCCGCTTCGCGAGCAGTGACAGCATCATCCACGAAGGCGAGCAGCTATATACACGTTACAAAGAGGTGATGGACGAGTACATTGCCAAAAAGGAGCCGCACCTCGGCATCCTCGAAATCATGAAACGCGAGGGCATCGCCACCGACGGCGAGGTAGTGGCATATGGTCGCGATGACGAAACCGTTGCAGATTTGGTGGAAAATCTGAAACGCTATCCCAAGGCGTGGGCGGACGCCTCTAACAAAATGGGACGGATACTGGTAGAAAACAGCATCCGCCGCGCTTGGCATCTAACGCCGGATGATGCCGCTGCCTTTATCGCCGCCATGCGGAAAAAAGCCCTACCGCTATGGGACGAATACGACTATGAGCAATTTAGTTGGGCGTGTAAAGGCAGAAATCCTGCTTTCCAACAGGGCGACGGCCTGATCAAGAACGACCTGAGCTTTGGTAGCAAACGCCTCATCATCTCCACCCATATCCACGAATTTGCCCACCGCTTGCAGCAGGCCATGCCGGAACTGGATGGACACTTCGCCCGTCTGTGGCGGGAGCGCACCGCCGGAGAAACGGTGCAAAGCATGATTGCCATGACCGGCAACAATCAATATGAAGACTACGAACGGGGCAAACGGGATGATTTCCCCAGTCCCTACTATGGCAGAATGTACGGCGACGAAGACGACCCGCAGTCGCGTGAGATGATGAGCATGACCTTTGAAGCATTGCTCGGCGGCGACCCACGCAAATTCGCCGAACTCGCGGCCAAGCCGGATTTTTTGCATTTCGGGCTGGCGCTGTTAGTGAGGTACACCCCATGAAAAAAACGGAAAGCAAAACCATCATTGACGAATTTACCCTGAGCAAGGGTGGCATCCCTATCGGCACGGTGCGCTGGACACGGTTGGTGTTTTTCCGGCCACGTCTCGGTTTTGTCGAGGGACGTTTTGAGGGCGACGCGCAGGCCGTCGCCCTGGTTGAGGCCGCCGCTGCCCGTGCGGTTGCCGACGGTATTGATAATGGCGTCCTGCCGCCCGGCATTAATGGACCGGTGACGCATCCGGAACTCTACGATAACGACTTGATCGCAGCCCTGCTTTATGCGGGCTATGACATCCTACCGGCTGACCATGAAATCATGATTAGGATTCGCGGCATTCCCAATCCGCCAGCGGGGATGACGTATTAAACCAAACGCCGCCTGAATGCCCCTCTGTGGCGTTTGCGAGGCAAAGGCACAAGGTAGTGCCACCCGTAATTTTTTAAACGGATTTAAATCGAATTAAACGGGTTTTAAATCGGTATGCGCCCCGCCCGCCATGATGCCCCCGCATTCCCCGACAACCCAATCCACTGAAGCCGGTCAACTGACCGGCTTTTTTCGTGTTCGCGACAATGGCGTCATCCATCCAACCGGGGACACCATGCACATTACGACCTACCACCTTGCCCTCGGCAGCGTCACCCTTGCCGCCGCCGCAGACAACACCCCGCGCAGCTTTGCCGGCGTTGCCAATTCGGGGCAGCCCTTTATCTACAAGGGGCAGCGTACCGTCATTGACCTTGCCGGCATCAGCCATAAGAGCGACGTTCCCGCCCTGATCGAACACGACCGCGCCCGCCGCGCCGGGGTGGGGCATTTGTCTGTAACCGCGCGCGGCCTCGAAATCAGCGGCACCCTGCTCAGTAACGAGCATGGCAAACAGGTCGCCGCCGATGCTGACGAGGGCTTCCCCTGGGAACTTTCAGCACACGTCGTCCCCGGCCGGGTTGAGCAGCTCGCCGCCGGAGCGAACGCCACCGTTAACGGCCATACCGTCACCGGCCCCCTTGCCATCCTGCGCGCCAACACCATCCGCGAAGTCAGCTTTACCCCGACCGGGGTGGACGACGCGACGTCGGCCGTCATCCTCGGCGACGACGGTGCCAATCCCGCATCTCCCACCAACAACACAGGAAACACGATGACCCTCGAAGAAGCCCTGGCCAAAATCCAGGAACTGGAAGCCAAAATCAGCACGTTGGAAAACGAAAAGAGCGAACTGCAAAAAGCCAACGAGACCCTCGAAGGCGAAAAGCGCGCCGCCGATGTAGATGCCCAACTCGCCTCTGCCGGCTATCTGCGTAGTGAAGACGGCAAAAGCTGGCGCGGTCTCTCGGCCGCCACCCACGCGGTGCTGCTCGCCGCCAAGCCCGAAGACGCCAAGGCGATGATTGCCGACTTGAAGCTGGCGCATGACGCCGAGAACGGCGCCTGGCTCGCACGCGAGCAGACCCCGCCCGCCGCCACGATAAACCCAACGGACATCCAGCTCGCCAACAACCCCTTGCTGGCCGACGCCGACGCGCGCCGTAAAGACCAAGACCACTACATCTAAGGAGGCCACATGCCCAAAGAAATCCTGGGCGCCGCGATGGGCGACCTGCTCAAAGGCGAAGCACTCACCCTGTCCCGTGTCGCGGTTGCAGCAGAAAAAGGCACCAAAGCCGGGCAGCTCGTCAAATACGCGCCACGCGGCGACAGCCATTACCTGATCGCGCTCACCGACGAAGTCAACGGCGAAGTTGTCGTGCAGCCCTGGAACTGCGTTATCGACCTGGCCGCCGTCAACAAGGCGGACATCACCGCCGCCAAAATCAAGCCGAAGGGCGGCGGCGCTGATGTGGCGCTCACCGTGGTTGAACTGAAAAGCATGGGCGACCCTTACGGCATCGCTTACATCGGCACCCCCCAACCGTAATCGTAACAAGGACAATCCATGAACCTGAACAGCAGCCAATTCGGCGTCGTGCCACTGACGCAGGCCATCAACCGCCTGCCGGCCACGCCGACCATCATCCGCAGCCTCAACCTCTTTACCCCGAACTACCTCACCACCACCTACGTCCGCGTCGAAAACAAGCGCGGTGTGCTGACCCTGGTCAAAGCCGTGCCGCGTAACAGCGCCGGTGAGCCGCTCGCCCCGGAGACGCGCACCGTGCAAAACATTGACCTGCTGCACCTGCCGAAAAACGACGTGGTGATGGCCGATGACGTGCAAAACCTGCGCGAGTTTGGCGGCGACAAGGCCACCACCGTGGTGTCTGTCGTCAACGACAAGCTGGCGCGCATGAAAGCCGACATCGAAATGACCCGTGAATTTCTGATGCTCGGTGCCTTGCAGGGAAAAATCCTCAACAAGGACGGCACCACCGCCCTGCTGGATATCTACAGCACCTTCGACCTGACGCGTAAGGAATTTGTCTGGGATTTGGACAACGATGCCACCAAAGTCGGCAAGAAAATCGACGAGAGCATGACGGCATTGCGCAAGAACTACCTCGGCGAAATGGTCAACGGCTGGCTCTGCCTCTGCTCGCCGGAATTCATGCAGGCGCTGGTGTATCACAAATCCATCGAGCCGCTTTACATCCGCTATCAGGACGGCAAAGCCTATCGCGAAGGCGATACCAGCGTGGAATTTGCCCACAAGAACATCCGCTTTGTCCAGTATGACTACGACTTTGGCAACGGCGTCAAAATCAAGGACGGCGAGGCCATCCTGCTGCCACTCGGTACCCGTACCACCTTCGCCGAATACTTCGCCCCGGCCAACTATTCGGAGACAGTCAACACCAAAGCGCAGGCCTACTATGCCAAGCGCACCGCGATGAAATTCGACAAGGGCTGGGAACTGGAAGCGCAAAGCAACCCGCTGCCTTTGGTACTGCGTCCCGAACTCGTCGCCACCGTCAAGGTCAAGGCATGATAGAAGTTGCCGACCTCATCGACCGCTTCGGAGCGGACGAGCTGCAAAACCTCACCGACCGCGAGGCTCATGCCGTTATTGACCACGCCGTGGTCGGACGCGCCATTGCCGACGCCGAGGCTGAAGTCAACAGCTACCTCGCGCCGGTCGGGCTGGTCGGCATCACCCCACCCAAGGCGCTCATCATCAAAGCCTGTGACATTGCGCGTTACTACCTGCACGAAGACGGTGCCACCGGCATCGTCAAAGAGCGCTACCTGCAAGCCATCGCCTGGCTGAAAGAAGTGATGAAGCACCCGGAAATGCTGACCGGGATGGGGGATACCACCCCGGCGCAACCACTGCCGTCGGTCGCGGTGCGCCCGAACGAACTGCCGGCAAAACCCTGGGCCAACTGAAATGCAACTTGTCATCTCCCACGATTTTGCACCGCTGCAAGCCCATTTACAGGCGCTTTATGCCCGGCTTAACCACGATTTAACACCACTGATGGAAAACATCGGCATGGCACTGGAAAGCAGTACCCGTGCGCGTTTTGAGACGGAAACCGCCCCGGACGGCACCCCGTGGCAGCCACTCAAAGAATCCACCATCAACAACAAGCTGGTGGCCAAAAACGGTAAAACCAACGCACGCGGCGGCATCCTCTCTGACCGGGGCGACCTGCGTAAATCCATTACCTACTTTGCCACCAGCCAAAGTGTGGCGATTGGCACCGACCGCCATTACGGCGTCTATCACCAGCTCGGTACCGACCCCTACACCATTGAACCACGCGCCGCCAAAGCACTGTCTTTCCTGATGCCGGGCGGACGGGTGGCAGTGAAGCACGTCCACCATCCCGGACTGCCGGCGCGTCCCTTCCTTGGCATCTCCGCCGCAGACGAGGTGACGATTACCGAATTTATCCGCCAATACGTGGCAGGTGAACTATGAAACCCGCATGGCACGACAACTTTTTAATCTGCTACGACGCCCTGCTCAAGCGCCTGGCCGACGTGCCGGGCGTGGCGAAAGTGATTGAAGCCCGCAACATGGGCGAGCTGGGCGACGGGCGGAAAATCGTTCCGCTCGACAATGTGGTGTACGTCATCCTCGATGCCATGACACCAACCACAAGTAACGGGGGCGGGCGCGAGCAAACCGTGGAAATCGGCTTTTCGCTGATCCTGGTCAAGCGTGACTACACCCCTTCACGGGTGCCTTATCGCGCCGCCGGGGTGGGTGAGACCTGGACCGCCATCACCCGCGCCATTCAGGGCTTTGACCCGCAAGACACAGCAGGACGCGCCCTCACCGCCTCTCCTTTTGTGCAGCGCGCCGCCCTGCCTATCGACTACCGCGACGGCTACGCCCTGTTTCCGTTGCGCTTTGTAACCACTGTCGCCAGTCTCGGCGACGCCAACTAAGGAACCAAACCATGCCAGAAGCCATCCAAGAACTGCGCGGGCGCCGTTACTCCGGCGACCTCTACGGCCGCAAATTCGGCAGCAGCGACACCTTCCAAAAACTGGGCAACGTCAGTGCCCTGTCATTTAGCAAGGACAACTCCAGCGACGACCTCACCTCGACCGGCAAATATGACTACGGTCAGGCACTGGATAGCGTCACCAAGCCGGGGGCAACCAAAATCAAACTTGAATTTAACACCTTCGACCGTCTTGGCTTGGCGCGGATGCTGATGGGCGAGGCGGTTGATCTGCCTACCGCACCACAGACCGTCAGCGACGAAGCGCACACCGCCGCCCTCGATGGGTGGATCGCGCTCGAAAAAAGCGACATCGACCCGACCGGCTTTGCCATCAAGAGTGGTAGCGGTGCCGGCACCCCCGTTCCCGCCGACCACTACGAAGTCAATTACCGCATGGGGATGTTCCGTTTTACCAGCAAGGCAACGGTCAGCAAAGGCGACGAGCTGAAAGTCAGCTACAAGACCAAAGGCAGCAAGGGCTACCAGATTGACGCTGATACCCTGCAACGCCTTGACCTGGAACTCCGTCTTGACGGCCGTGACCGCATCACCGGCAAGGACGGCGAGCTCAACATCTACCACGGCGTGCTGCAAAGCGACGGCAACCAGGACTGGATGAGTGACGACTGGTGGAAAGCGGGATTATCCGGCACCGCCATCAAACCCGCCGACAAACCCAGCGCCTACCGTTTCACCCAATACGACTAGTTGGCAACCCGCTGCCGGGATTGAGGCAGACGCGACAAGCGGTGAGTGTCGCGACCCGAAACAACCGCCGCAGCCGAGCACCGTATTCGTACCGCTACGGTGGCGAGGCCGTCAATGGCACGATACGCCGCACACTCCTCATGGTTATCTTTGGCACGCGCAAGCGTGCCTTTTTTTGTCCGCTGAAAGGCTGCAACTAACGGCATCAGGCCACGCCACAGACAATGGCACCATCTCCCCATGATGGTGTAACCGTGACCAACAGAATATCCGCCGAACTCCTGATTACCGCCGGTGTGGACGGGATGCAGCACCTTGACCGCCTTATCGAGCGCATCGGTGAAGCTGGCGGCGAAACCGGACAGCTGACCGATGCCGCTGCACAACTGCGGCAGGAATGGGATAGCCTCAGCGCTGATGAACAGGCCAAGCGCCTGCATGACCTCGCCGAGGCCGCCAACCAGGCAGCCAATGACGTTGGCATCATCGGCCAGCGCGCCCGCGAAGCCGGGGAAGAACTGGATGACCTCAGTAAAGCCAAAATCACCCTCGGTCTCGACAATGACGAAAAAATCAAGCAGCAAATAGAAGAAGTCAATGCCGCTTTCCGCCTGTTGCAAGAGCAGGGCGGCCTTACCCACGAAGAGCTGATGCGCGCCGCCGATCACCACCGCGCCCGCCTGCAGGAACTTGAAGCGGAACTGAGCAGAATCGGCCCGGAACTGGACGACCTCAGCAAAGCCAAAATCACCCTCGGCATCGACAATGACGACAATGTGCGCAAGCAGATAGAAGAAGTGACCGAAGCCTACAAGCTGCTGCGTGAAGAAGGCAACCTCTCGCACGAAGAACTGGTACGCGCTACGGAAGCGCACCGCGCCCGTGTTGAAGAGCTGGAAGCCCAACTGGGACGGGTGCGCCCCAGTCTGGAAGACATCGCCGCCGGTGTCGGCAAAATGGTCGGAGCCTTTGCCGGGCTGACCAGCATCGCCAAGGACGCGATGGAATTTGAAACGGCAATGGCGGGCGTGAAAAAAGTGGTGGACGGGACACCAGAACAAATGGCATCCCTTGCCGGGCAGGTAAAAAACCTCGCCTACGAGCTGGGCATGGTGCCGGAAGCGGTGGCCGAAATTGCCGCCCAGGGCGGGCAGCTGGGTGTCGCCTTTGCCGACCTGCCTGAATTTACCCGCCTTGCCGGGCAAATGTCAGTCGCCTTTGGCATGACTGCCGGGCAGGCGGCGGAAGCGGCAGCGAAAATCAGCAACGTCTTCGGCATCAGCCTCGCCGAAATGCGCCAGCTGGGCGACGCCATCAATGTGCTGGGCAACAACACTGCCGCCAAAGAAGCAGAAATCAGCGAGGCACTACTGCGTATCGGCGGCACCGCCAAACAGTTTGGTCTTGCCGCCGAACAGGCTGCAGCGCTTGCGGACGCCTTTATCGCCCTGGGCAAATCGCCGGAGGTCGCCGGGACGGCCATCAACGCCCTGCTCACCAAACTGCAAACCGCCCCGGCACAGGGCAAAGAATTTCAGGATGCGCTGAAGTCTATCGGCATGGAAGCCAAGCAGCTTGCCAAAGATATCCACGACAACCCCGAACAGGCGCTGCTCAGTTTCCTGGGCAAACTGGAAACCCTCGACAAACAGCAGCGCGCGATTGTCCTTACCAAACTCTTTGGCGCCGAATATGCCGACGATATCTCGCTGGCGGCGGGCAGCCTCGACACCCTGCGCCAGGCCTTCGGTCTTGTCGCCGACAAAACCGAGACCGCCGGTGCCATGCAAAAAGAATTTGAAGCGGCAATGAGCACGACCGGCGCGAAAGTCGAGCAAGCCAAAATCGCCATCGGCAACATCGCCAAGACCCTGGGCGCACAACTGCTGCCGATTATCGGTGCCGTCGCCGACGGCATCGGCGGCGCAGCGAACGCCATTAACGACTTTGCCGAGCGTTACCCGCTGATTACCGAACTCGCCACCTACATGGCCGGAGCCAAACTTGCCGCTGTCGGCCTCGAAGGCGCGATGGACGTGCTGGGCGTGTCGATGGAAGACATGACCACCTACGCCGTGGACGGCTTTGGCCGCTTCAAAGAGGCCGTTTCCAGCGGCGCGGGCGCACTTGGCGGCCTCAAAGCCGTGCTGGCGGGGATGGGGCAGCTATGGGTCACCGCCGGGCTTACCGCCGCTGTCGCCCTCTACGAGGCACTAAAAAGCAATGTGGATGAAGTCAACAAGGCGCAACACGAAGCCATGCAGACCTGGGCGGACGCAGGCATCGCCCAGCAGCAGCTCAATATGGCCCTTGCCGCCGGCTCGGATGTGCTCGGTGACTACGTGCAAAAGCAGCAAGCGGCGCTGAAAGCCGAACTCGCCGCCATCGACCAGCGCATTGCCAGCTACAAGGCACAGCAGAAAGCAGCGGAAGAGCGTTTTTTTACCGACGAAAAAACCGTCGCAGCGGCGAAAAAAGCCATCGCTGCCGAAGAAGAACGGCGCACGTCTATTCAGCAAACTGTGGACGCCACGCAAAAGCTGATCGACAAGGCACAAGAAGAAGCGCGCGCCCAAGAGGAAGCGGCGGCGAAGAAAAAAGCCAACATGGACGCCTGGGAAACACTCACCGGCAAAGTCGAAGAAAACGAAAAGGCGCTGGAAGAAATCACCAAGAAAAGCGACACCCTGACCGCCGCACTCGACACCATCGTCAAAAACGTGGACGCGGCTGGTGGCAGCTTCGACAAGGCGGGCGGCAGCCTGCAAGCGGTAGGGCAGGAAGCGGCCAGCGCCGCCAACACCCTCCGCCTTGCCTTTACCCAAGGCATTGACGCGGCTGAAACCGTGGAAACCCTGGAAGCTATCAGGCAGCGCATCAGCGACCTCGCCAGCGAGGGCAAAATCAGTCAGGGACAAATGCAGGTACTCTTTGCCGACATTGACGCCCGCGCCAAAGTCCTGCCTTCTACCCTGGACGGCAGCGCACAAGCTCTGAAAACACTTGGCCTCGAAGCCGGACAATTACAGACCGGCATTAGCAAAAACGCCGCCGAGGCCATCAGCAGCTTTACCGTCGCCGCCAACCGCTTCGGCACCGATACCGAAAAAATGGCCACCCTCTACAAGGCGGCCATGGCAAAAATGGCCAGCGGCGAAGAACAGGCCGCGCTGCTCAAAGCGCTGGAGCGGGTCGGCAGCCAGGCAGGCATGACCGCCAAAGACATCAAGCGCATCGGCGACAGTGCCCCGCAAGCGGCCGGCAAAGTGGCCGAAGCCTTTGCCAAAATCAACGTGGACGTGGGTGCCGTCAACCAAGGCATCAGTAAAGGGGCGAAAGAGGCCTTTATGGACTTCAGCCGCGCCTCAACGCTGGCCGCCGAAAGCGCGCAGAACAGCAGCAAGCTCATCCGCGCCAGCTTTGATGAAATTGCGGGTGGTCTGAAGAGCAAAGAAGAATTTGCCGCCTTTAATGCCACCCTGCGCGAGACCGGCGACCTCGGCAAACTGGGTGGCGAACGGATGCAAATCCTGCGCGCCGGGATGCAAGGCGGAGCGGAAGCGGCAGAAAAGATGCGAGAAAGCCTCGCCGCCAACACCGAAGCCAGAAAACAGAACAACGAAGCCACCGGGAAAGCGGCAGAAGACACCAAAGCGGATCGCGATGCCAAAGCCGGCAACACCGCCGCCATCAAGGAAAACGCCGAGGCCAAGGGGGAGGACGCCGCTGCGACGAAAAAAAGCGCGGATGAGGCGGAGAAAGCGGGCAAAAATCTCGCCTTTATGTACGACGCCAGCAAGTTGAACACGGAGCAAATGAACCTGCTTGACGATGCCCTGAACCGCATGGGCAGCACACTGCGCCTTGGTACCGAGGGTGCCATTGCCCAGTGGTTTAGCCAGCAACGCGCCGCCGCGCAGTACATCGAAGAAGTGCAGCGCGCTAACAGTGCCCTGGAAAACCTGACACAAAAAACGTCCGACGGCACCGTCTCCATGCAGGACATTGCCGAGGCGACCCATGCCGCCACCACCCGCATTGCCCAGCTGGATAGCGCCACCCTGAACAACCTGCACAGTGCCATTGATGCAGCCCGGCAAAAACTGGCCGACCTCGCGCAACAGGCAAAGGACACCACAGACAGCCTCGAAGCCGAACTGGCACAACTCAGGGGCGACGACAGCAAAACGGCAGCCCTCGAACAGGAACGCAAAATCCGTGAGCTGAACGCCAAGCTGCACGAGGCCGAAATCCGCCGCAATAGCGAAGAGATTGCCCAATACCGCCGCGCGATTGAACTGCAACGGCAGATTGGTGATGAGAAAGCCCGGCAGGCAGCAGCAAAGAAAGCCGAAGAGCAGCAGCAACGACAACAGCAACAGCAGCAAACAAGCGGCGACAGCGGACGCGGCAGCAATGGCGGCAACATCAGCGCCGGCCAGGTGGCGGACGCCTGGGATGACCGCATCAAGGCGGCGGAACAGCGCGGCGCGCAGAACTTCGCCAACGAACTCTACAACGAAGCCAGACGGAGGCGTTAATGGCGAACTGGACACTCACCCGTAAAGACACATCCGACCGCCTCGAACTGCCCGGCGACATGCGCTGGACGGACGAATTCGACTGGCAGGCACTCGCGCAGAGCAACGTGCAATACAGCCTCGGCGGTGCCGCCATCATCCAGCAGGGGACGATGCTGGCCGGGCGCCCCATTACCCTTAGCGGTGAATGGATTTGGCTACCCCGCGCGACGCTGCTCACGCTGGCTGCCTGGGCAGACGTACCCGAGCTGGAAATGACCCTCAGCCATCCCGACGGACGCAGCTTTAACACCTGCTTTGCTCGCCCCGCCTTGTCCAATATCACTCCAGCCTATTACCTCACTCCCGAAGATGGCAGCGCCCAGTACGAAGCCCCTGTCATCCATTTAATGACCATTTGAAACCAAGTCAAAAATGCCACAAAAACACACCGCCCTCACCAAACAGAACCTGCAAATCTACCCGACCGAACGCCTCACCGATGCCGACGACGGCGGCGGGCTGATGGTCAAGGACGCGCTCACCGGACGCGAGAACGAACTCTTTACGCCCATTTCCGACGTCGCCCGCACCATCGGTGCCTTCAACGCGCGCTCGGTGCATGGTGCAGTGCGCGTTGCCGACAACATCCCGCTTGGCGGCGCGCACATGATTATCTCGCGCCCGCCGAAAGCGGAGAACGTCAGCTACCTGCTCTATCGCGGCGTGCGCTACGGCGAGGTGCGCCGCGACATCATCAAGCGCATTGCCGCCTACTCGGTGGCGACGATTGAATCGCGCATGACCCTGCTCTCGACGCAATCGCAGGGCTCGCGCATCGTCCAGGCCTATCAGCGCCCCGGCGAGCCGCTGCCGCTGATTGGTGATGTGTACTGTCTGCGTCAGGACAAGGCGGGCTATCCCGCCATCGAGCAGTATGTGCAGGTCATCCGCGTCAGCAGTGAAGACCGCACCTTTACCACCCACGACGGTATCGACTTTGTGCGTACCGTGGTCAAGATGGAGACCTCGACCGCCCTCACCCATGATTTTGTCGGTGCCGAGGCCCCGCAGCGCAACTACATCGACAACCCCTGCAAAATCCGTGAGACCCACGTCGCCGACGGGGCGCAGTATTACGGGGTCAAGCCGCTGGCCGCCGCCATCAAGGCACAGGCGCAGAGCTTGCGTGTCTCCTCCCTGATGGAAAAGCTGGTGCCCACCTCGCAAATCGAAACGTCGCTGGTGGATCTCACCGCCGCCGGTGAGAAGCAAATCCTCTTTGACGCCGCGCGCGAGGAAGACCGCATTAACGGCAACCTGTCGCTCAACAAGGGGGCGGTGGTCTATACGCGGCGCGCCATCCTCCCCGGCAGCCTGCGCCTGGTCGTCGGCGGTGTTGATGCGCGCGACAGCGGCGGCGTCATCAGCAGCGCCGGCAACGACATCGGCACCGTCGATTACGCCGCCGGGCGCGTCACGATTGACGAAAACCTCGGCAGCGGCTGGACACTGTACAGCCGCCCCGCTGCCGAGTACCTGCAAGTGGCGGATACGGCGGCGATAGCCGTATCAACGGGGACACGCTCCTACAACTACGTCATGACCATCAACCCCGCCCCGGCGCCGGGCAGCCTGCAAGTCTCCTA
>ERZ773043.1574-NODE-1574-length-12757-cov-4.361439_pt1 | contig 12757 bp, 6 predicted proteins | sample MGYA00580636_ERZ773043 | MGnify/ENA primary metagenome ERZ773043 (study PRJEB29015, sample SAMEA2737992) | human oral metagenome | biome: human oral; feature: human-associated habitat; material: dental | place: China | collected 2065 ... | reverse complement strand
GTCGAGAATGTGTGTTAGCGAAACCTCTTTTATTGCTCGATATTCCTTTAATAACGTGCGCATGGCCTCGCCAACCTTTTGTGGAGCAATTGTTTCGATGCCACCCACCTCGTTAGGCAGCCGCTTATAGTTGCCTGTGGCAAACCACGATTTGGCCGAATCTGATGTGGAACTCTTCAATAAGGCGTGCAAATGCTTAATCATTCGTTCTGTTAAGGGTGCCTTGGCGCGTGAGATAATGAAGTCGACACAGCGAAAGTGGTTGGTGGTTTCCACAATGTCGTCCACCTTGATGGCTTTGTCTGTAAGGCCAATCGTGTTGGTTTCGAAGATGTATCGCGTTTGTTCCTCGGTAAGGCAGCTACCCTCGATGTGGTTAGAATTGTAGGTTAAGGCTATCTGCGTATGGTGGTAGATGCCTCCTTTCATGCCACAGTCCTTCTCTCGCCTAAGCGTTTCGAGCAGTGGCGATATGCTTTCGTTGGCGTTTCTGCGTGTCGGCAGGGTAGCATTGGTGGGTACGCACCACTTTCTTCCAATGCGTTGTGCACCCAAAATCTTGCCCTGTGCGCAATAGCTGCGCACTGTACGTTCGGCCACGCCATGTGCCTCGGCAAACTCTTTCGTAGAAACAAACTGCATATCTGTTGGCATATTAAACGTTTAAGCTATTGCAAAAATACACATTTTATTGCTGACCACAGCACCAAAGGGTAATTGTTTGCCACTGATTTTTACTCTATTTTGTAAGTTTAAGGCTAGATTGTACACCTGATGGCGTTGGCCGTGTTCGTCCCCACTGGTGGATGATGAGTGGCAGATAGGTATGGTTTGTGCGGCGTTTTGCCGCAGATGTGATGGGCGTTATTGCCACACATCGCGGGCTTGCACGCTTTGCCAAACCTGCGAAAGGTTTGTTTTTGGGCGATTTGTATAGGCAATGGGCGGTTGTGTATGGGTGGGAATGTAATGTATTTAGTAGAGTTTTTAACATTGTGAGTGCCTTTTTTGTCGTCGAGTGGATGAGTGGCGGCAAAAAAACGCTTCTCGCGAGAGTTGTTTTTGGTACAAAATGGGGCTTTGTGCATAACTAGCTATTTGCATATTTATGTTGTGTTAAACGCAACTTTATGCTGAATGGCCGCTGTTTGATGCGAATACCATGCTATTTGCGGCAAAATGCACTGCGTTTTGGTGCTAAACAGACTGCGTTTTGGTGCTAAATGCAGTGCGTTTTGGTGCTAGATGCAAGGCAATTTGCTGCTAAATGCACTGTGATTTGCCCCTAAATGGGAGGCAAAATGTATAAAAATGCTGTGGATGTAGGGGCAAAAAACTTTGCGCGCGATAGAAGATGTGTGTAGAAAAGGTGCAAAATGGCAGTAAAAAAGTGGAAATCTAGGGGTAGAAAGCAGGTTTTGGGCATGAAAAAATCATGAGCTGCCGACAAACTAGCGAGCCAATTTGATGCTAAATGCAGGTTTTTGCATCAAAAAAGCGAGGTTGGCAGAACCCATTAAGATGCAAAACCATGCTTTTTACGTGGTTTTTACCCTCCTTTTTCTCTAAAAGGGCTGTGGCTGGGAGGGACGTTTTGTAAAGAAAAGAAATTGAATTTAACAGATTGGGGAAGGGTAAACAGCAGGTTAAAGCTGGGGCTAAAAATTGCCTTTGGTGTGTTGGTGATATCTGGTAAATTGGATGCTTACGTACAAACAACATCCATTGTTATCCCGAACAGGAAGAATGGATAAGGCCTAAAAACAGCGTGGGTGTTTTTAGGCCTTATGATTTTGCGCGAGTTGGCAAGCCTGTTTTACTGCTTTGCGTTTAACGCTTCGAGTATCATTGCTTTCAGCTCGGGTTTGTTGGGGGCAGGGGCAGCGAAAGATAGTACGCGGCCTTCGCGGTCGATGAGCATAAATCGGGGCACGCCCGTTACGTGATAGTCTACGGCGAAACCCTTGGTCCAGCTGTCGATAAAGATGAGGTTGCCCGTGAGGCCGTGCTCTTGAATGAGCTTTTCCCAGCGGTCGCTCTCCGCCCATACGCCAAGGCAGACGCTCATGAATGCGAGATCGGGGTGCGACAATTCTTTTTCCAGTTGCTTGAAATAGGGCATCATGCGGATGCAGGGTGCGCACCATGTGGCCCAAACGTCTATAACAACCACCTTTCCGCGCAAATCGCTCAGCGATAGTGTTGTGCTGTCGGGGCGAATGCCGCGGAAGTCGATGGCGGTTTGTCCCACTTTCGACCAGGCCAATGCTTCTTCGATGGGCTTTAACGCCTGCTGTAACCGCGAGGATAGGGGAGTGTCTCCCCAGGCGCGGAGCAGTGCCGTGTACTTCTCGTCGTAGTTCAGGCCTTGTGCCACTTGGTAGAGATAGGCTTCTCGCAACGGTTCGCTGGACAAAAGCGAGAGACGTTGCCGATAGTCTTCCTTGCCAATGTTTTGCTTTTCGGCAAGGTAATCTACATAAAGTGCCAACATCTCAGGAACATAGGGTAGGCGCAATACGCTTTTGTCGCTAAACAGTTGTTTGTAGTCTTGCAGTGCGGCGGGCGAAATGAAGTTGTCGTCCACGGCGTCTGGATTGTTCTTCCGATAGGAAAGCATGTAGAATGCAAGGTCGGCATCTATTTTCAGTTGCAGCAAGCTGTTCTTGTCTGCCTTGCCATTGGCCTTACGTTTCAAAGCAGCGGCGGTTTGTTTCAGCACTTCCATCTCTTTCAAGAATTGCTGGGGCTTTACCGTCTTTCCCCCTGGCGTGTGGTTATAAAGATAGGCATGGTAGAACACCGGCGCACTTTTGGTGGCCCAGAGGGCGAAATCTTTCTCGTGGGCATTGCCGTTTGTAGGCTGCACAATCAAATCTCTGCCATAGTGCACGGCAAGTTGTGCGCCATCTTTCAGGTATATGGCATGTTTTAGCTTGTTGTTTTCGTCGGTGCTAAGCACGTAAAGCCCGTTGTAAGGCACTGCCGATTTGAGAACAAACTTTCCTCCGGCGATTTGCGCTGTGGCGCAAAGACTATCCAGTCCGTCGTTGATGGCGTAAAGGCTTACCTTGTTTCCCTGTTCGGGGGCTATTGTTCCGCGAATGACGATGGCTGCATACGATGCGAGGCAGAGGCATGCTGCGGTGAGAACCGTTATTGTTCTTTTCATTGAATGTTTGGAATGATGGGTTTAATTTGCTGTTGTTGCGATAATGTGGCGTTGCTTGTTGTGCCTTGGACAAAGCGTTTTGTCTGCCGAGAAAGGAGGTCTCGGCACTTAGAACAGGGTGGAGGTGTAGAAACCGTTTTTGGTTTGGCTCATGAAACAAGCGCGTTTCACCTCGCCCTTACCTTCCAACACCTTGACGGCAGGCTTTACATTGCCCGCCGGCACGGGGTGCAGGTATAGCTTATAATGTCCGTTTTGGGCGGTGGCAATGGCCAGATAGTCGAACCATGTGCTGTCTAACCCGTATGGCGCATACTTTAAGAACTCCATGTAAGTAACCTGTTCGCCAGAGTTCCAGCTGATGCCTTGCGCCGTTTCGGTGTTGTTGTCGAGGTTGCAGGCGTAAAGGCGGTTGTCTTTGGCAAAATAGATGATACGATTGTTTTGGTTCAGGGCGCGGTGGGTGGCCTGTAACATGTTGAGCGAACCGTCCAACTCTTCGGATTTGCGTATGGGATTGAGGTCCATCCCATTGGGTTTCCCGTTTAAGGTGAGCAAGAGATATTTGCCCGTGTCTTTGCGTTTGACGATGGCTAAGGCCTCATCGCCTTCGTTGTAGGCCGCTGTGGTGCGCCCACCCATGAAGACAAGATCCATGTTCATGTTCTTTGGGGAAAGCGGCCCGTTGCCGTCTACGAAGTAGTTGATGGCGGGCGAAGTGCGGCTCACGCTGCACAGCGAGCTGTTCTTGGTGTTGAATAGCAGGGGGAGTGCGCGCCCAGAGTGGTGGATGGGCGAGAGGTTGTAGTCGCCCAGTGTTTTAAGAACGAACTGTTTATAGATGTCGTACTTTGAATTGAAGAGCGTGTAAACAAAGTCGCCCACATATACATGCACGTCTGACGGGCCTGCGAACATGTCGCGCACTTCGCGGCGTGCGGGTTCTTCCACAAAGAGTTCTTCATAACCACGGATTATTTTGCCCGTGAAATAATCTAACACGGCCAAGTCTTTGTTGCTGGCAACGAACACGGCGTTGACGCGTGTGTCGCGTAAGGTGGCGGTGTTGAAGTTCCAATAGTTGATGGTGAAATAAAGATTTTGTGCCGCTCCTTGCAGATGGTGGCCGTTGGCGGCGTGCACAATGTTGGGTTTGGCTTTCGTTTCCGAGAAGAAATCGATGTCGGCACTGTCGCTCTCGCTTTTCAAAACCCACCATCCCGTGTCCATGTCGGTGGTTACGTATAGGTCGTATTGTTCGTAGGCAAACACGCCCGTGGCCCTGTCTTTGGCACATAGCCGCAGTTTATAGTTGCCCACGTTCAGGTTCACGTTATAGTTTAGGTCGCGTTGCCGCGAGATGGTGTCGGCCTGTTCGTTCCATGATGCAGCGGCAGGTATCACCATCCAGAAGCAATCGTATTGCCTGTTTTCGGGATAAATCTTGGGTGCGATTTGCAGTTTATCGCCCGTAGGGTTAACGGTGTAGGCCTCGTTCACCCCAGTAACGCGAATGTTGATGGGCGGCTGATAGTCGTAGTTGCCGTTGTCTGAGAAACAACTGCCAAGCAAACAAGCCATTGCGAGGGCTGAGAAAATAGCTATATGTTTCATCGTGTTATTGTCTGTGTTGGTTAGATAAAGAGAATGGTGTCGGCTGTGTCACACCCTTGAAGGGAAAGTGACGAGCGGACTGCTGGCGTTGGTGGGGTCTTCGCGCATTGGGGCTAAGCCAGAGGCGATGTTGGCAGGGTTGCTGTTGAAGGCTTCCAACGCCTCGATAAACTTGCCGCGCCAGTAAACGATGAGTTCTTGCGACTTGTTTACCTCCGCAATCCATACGTCGTCTACCTTGCCGCCCACCACCTGCATCATCAATCGGTGTTTGGGTGCGCTGTAATTACCCAGGTAGGCCTTGGTGGTGTAGTTCCAGTTGGAGGGCATTTCCAACTTGTCGGATATGATGATGGTTTGTTCTTGCAACCTGCGTTCGCCCAGAGCAAAGTCTTCGTTCTCCTTCAACCGCAGGCGCAGGCGCACACTGGCTTTCTTCAACGATGCATCGCGCAACACCACAATGCCCACGCTGTCTTTAACGCGGCCGGCCTTGATGGTGAATAAAGGCCGTATCGACTCGTCGTTCAGCGGCACATAGTGCGTGCCGGGTATGGCTTTGTCGGTGCGTTCGGTAACGGTAGAGTCTATGATGTAGCCTTTATTGTCGTAGGTATAGTCTACAATGTATTCACTCACCTGCTCGAAAAGCACGTGCCTGTTTGTGGGAGCCGACCCGCCAATCACCCGAATGGGGATGAAAACCGTGTCGCGCATCCTCGTGTCGCTACCCCATACAAATGAAAAGGGATGGTCGGCGGGTGCCTTTTGGTTTTCGCTAACCAGTTCTGCTCGTGCCTTTTCGTTAAAGAGCAACTTCTCGTCTTCCTTGCAGGCCGTTGTAAAGAGGGCGCACAGCAAGGCGGCATATAATATTTTTTTCATTGTTCTGATGGTTTAGTTTACATATACAGCCTCGTCTTTTGGCAGAGGCACTACGTAGGTTTCTACCGAACCAGGCACGGAGGTCCAAAGAATGGTGCTTGCGCCAAGTCGCTTGTAGGCATAAAACGCCTGTCCTTCTCCGTAAAACTCCTTATTATATTCTTTCACCAAGAGGTCAATCCGCTCGCTGTCGTTGGCCATCGTGGTGGGCGTTACGTCGCGCGCTGTGCAGAATGTGGCGTAATAGGCATTGGCATCTGCAAGCGGACTGCTTTCTATCGCGATGAGATACATCTCGGAAAGGCGGATGAGCGGTATCACGTTTTTGGCAAGGGTGGGCATCTTCTCGGTTTGGGTGTACTTCTGGAAGTAGAACGGGCGATTGTAATAGCTGATGTTCACCTCTTCCCACAGGTTGACGAAGCGTATGTCGGAAGTGCCTGCCTCATACAGACGTGCCGTCAGTTCGGCCTTAGGCTTTTGATAGGTGCGCCCCGTACCCAATGTTTTTGATAGGTCGTTCGCTTTTAAGTTGAAGATGTGTTCTGCTGAAAGCGTCTTGTCGCCTCGCGAACAATCGTCGCGTGTGCCCAGTCGGAACATCGCATTACCTTCGGGAGTCTTCGCATCTATCACGAGCTTGGCATACGCTAATGCTTTCTCCTTGTTACCCATCCACAGATAGGCGCGTGCTTTTAGCGCACACACGGCGTAATAGTTCATTCGCAGTTGACGGGCAGTGAAGAAGTTGTCTTCTGATGCTGCATCCTTGTTCAAAGCCTCGATAGACTTCGAACGCACAGGGTCGTCTTTCAGGCAGGTCTCCGCCTCGTCAAGATCTTTGAGCAATTGTGTTGTAAATTCGGAGTAGGAGAGAAAGGCGTTGGGGCGGTTGGTTACCGTCGTGACGTATGGAAGAACTTTGGATGTGGGCACGTTGTTGGGCATCGGACCGAAAAGGCGCAACACATCCAAGTGGCAGAAAGCGCGCAAGCCCAAGGCTTCGCCCTTGATGAGGTTGTAGTTGGTGTCGTCTAGCACGCTGCGATGCTGCTCTATACCGCTCAACAACCCGTTGACGTCGGCCACAACCTTGTATAGGTTGTTGTAGATGTTGCCCATCGCCGTTTCTACCACAGCGGCCTTATAGTCGTATTTGTTGAGATATTCGCCCACGCTGCCAGCGTTGTAGGTCCAGTGTTGCGCTAAATTCTCTACTGTTCCACACACCATCTCTTCCCCATAGAGGTTGGTTTGTTTCATCCGTATATAGCTTCCGATAAGCACACTGCGGCAGCCGTCCACCGTAGAGAACATCTCATCCTTCTCTTTTTCGGTGGAAGGTAGCACGTTGAGGAAATCGTTGCAGGCCGTGGTTGTGCCCAGAATGAGCAACAAGGCTATGATAAATTTGCCAAATTTCATTGTCTTTGGGTGTTTAGAGTTTAGAAACTAACGGATAGGGTAAACGAGCAACGCCGCGAATAGGGATAGGAAAGTCCACGTTCTTGCTTAACGCTCGAGAGATAGAAGAGGTCGCTTAGGTCGCTGCTCAACGTCAATATCTGTATGCCCAAATTGCGTTTCAGCCACGGGTTGTTGCTGAACATGTAGGCAAGGTGAATGTTCTGGCAGCTGAGCGTGCGTTCGTCTTGCACGAACCTTGTTGTGGCATTGGTTATGGTTTCGTTGTTCAAGCCCTTAAAGAATGTACGGTCGTCTTTCTGTTGCCAGCGGTCGCGAAACACCCTTTCGTCCACGTTGTAGTGTTTGTCGGCGTTCTCGATACGGTTAGCCAGCGTGGAATTGTATATCTGTCCGCCAAAGCGATAGCCGAAAACCACGTTGGCTGTGAAATCTTTCCAGCGAATCATGCTGCTCAAAGTGCCGCGGAATTTGGGCTGACTGATGCCGCACGCCACGCGGTCTGCCGCGCTCCACGTGTGGGTTAGCTCGCCGTTCTTCTTTCTAAAAACTTCGTTGCCCGTGCTGGGGTCTATTCCCAGCGACTGAACGGCATAGATGGTGTGTTGTGATTCGCCCTCGCGTATCACTTTGTTAGGCGTTGTCCCACCCGTAAGAAGCCGTTTGGCATACTCGTCTTTCAAGGCTTGCGACAGTTTCACTACCTTGTCTTTGTTGTGTGCGATGGAGCCTGTTACCGACCATGCAAGCCCTTGCGAGGTGTTGCGCAACAGAAAGCCAGTGGCTTTCACTTCAAAGCCGCGGTTCTCCACCTCGCCAATATTCTCCACAAACGATGTGAACCCGTTAGAAAGGGGCAGTTTTAACGATGATAGTAAGTTAGATGTTTTGTCGAGATAAACGTCGGCAACAAGGTTCAGTCGGTTGTCGAAGAGGTTGATTTCAACGCCTGCATTCCATTTGTCTGTCTTCTGCCACTCCAAGTTGGGGTTCTCCAGTGCCTTTTGGTAAGTGCCAATCCAGCTGTTGTAGCGGTCGTTCAGATAATAAGAATAGGTGGCTATGGCTTGGTAGGCACTGAACTTCTGCGAACCGGTTTGCCCGAAAGAAGCCCTGATTTTGAGCCTATCAACAAAGCGAACGCTTTTCATGAACTTTTCGTTGTGCACGTTCCAGCCGATGCCCACCGAGTAGAACGGCGCGAAACGGCGGTTTTTCCCAAACTGTGAAGAGCCGTCTATGCGGTAGGCCAGGTCGGTGTAATACCTGTTGTCGAACGAATAGTTGGCGTTAAACACTAGTCCCACGGCGCGGGTTCGTGACTCTCCGCCCGATGGTTTGCCGCCTTTCTGGTATTGCAAGGCGTTGGAAGGAAAGTCGAGGTATTCGTCTGTAAAGCCCTCGAACACGAAGTTGTAGTTGCGGGCGAAGTTAGATGTAACATTCCAGTTGGCTGCCGCATACAGAAGATGTTTCTCTGCGAAGTGTTTGGAATAGCTTGCCGTGAGTGCCACTTCATAATTTGTTAGCTTGCCTGTGCCGTAGTTATAGCGCCCTTTGCGCAAGCTGCCTTCCTCCGTTTGATATTCGTCGGCTTCGAACATCGTGTGTTTGGCCGGCTTATAGTCGTCGGTCTCGGTGTTTCGCCACGTCAAACCAACGCGCCCTCGCGTGATGAATCCCTCGAAAGGCCGCCACTCGATGGAGAAATTGTTGGTGATGTCGGTGTATTGTTGGCTGTTTTTCTGGTTGAGCATGGCATTGTAAAGCGGATTGGCAGGCAAATTGCGGAACCCGCCATAGAAGTCTACGTCGTTGTCGAACATCTTGATAAGCCTGCCGTTGTCGTCGTATGGCCGCCAATAGGGGTTCAATCGGGTGTAATCGGAGAACGAACCGTATGGCGATTCGGCTGACTTGGTGTATCCGATGCTGAGGTCGTTGGTGAAAATCAAGCTGCGATGGCGGTAAGAAAGGGTGATGCCACCGTTGAAGTTGTTGCGGTTTGAACCTTTCATCACACCTGCCACACCGTTATATTGTAGCGAGGCTGCATAGCGGAAACTCTCGTCGCCGCCCTCAATGCGTATGTTATGCCGTTGCCCCACCCCTGCGCGTAGTGGTTTCGACAACCAGTCGGTTTCAAATCCACGCGTGATGTTCTCTAAAATGGCCGAATATTTTTTCTTCAAAATAAAGTCGCGTCCGGGGTTGGTGCTTTGATAATAGCCCGAACGCCGTTCCAATTCTAGCTTGTCGGCGGCGTTCAGCAGGTGATAGTCCGACAGGTCGGGCACCTCAACGTTAAGGCTACCACTATACGAGAACCGCAGTCGCCCCGTTTGGGGTGTCTTGCGTTTGATGACGATAACGCCGTTGGCTCCGCGCGAACCGTAGATGGCCGTGGCGGAACCGTCTTTTAGCAGCGTGATGGATTCCACCTCGTCTTCGTTTAAGTCTACCATCCGCGCCAGGCTGATCTCAAATCCGTCCAAAATGATGAGCGGCGTGTTCAGGTCGGTGCGTGTGTTGTCTTGCAGGTTTGTAAGGGTTGGCAGGTTGGCGGTACCACGAATTTGAACATCGGGCAGGTGGTTGGGGTCCGACCCATACTGGTTGTTTGCCAGTAAGTTGAACGACGGGTCGATGTTGGCGATAGACGTAAGCAGGTTCTTGTTGCCAAATTCTTTCAGCTCCTTGTTCGTGATGGTGGCCACCGCTCCCGTAAACGCCTCTTTGTTTTTCTGGAAAATACCCGTCACAACGACGTCTTTTATCGTTGTGCTCGACTGCATCGACAGGTTGCGGACAACCGCTGTGGTTCCCGGTTCGATGGTGATGCTTACAGGGTTCATGCCCACGTACGAGAAACGAACAACGGTGAGGCTTGTGGGAATGTCTATGTGATACATGCCATCCATGTCCGTTACGCCGCTCACCTTACCGTCGGCACCATACACGGTGACGCCAATCAGCGGCTCGCCGCTTTCGCTTTTCACTTGCCCTTTCATCGTTCTTTTACTTCCCTGCGTGGCTTGTTGGCTCGTCTTGGATGCCAACTCGGCACTTTCGGCATGGCAAGGCAGTTGTGGAAATGTGGTCCACAACATCAACAACAAGAGCCTGGTAACTCGTCCTACTTGTCTGTTTCTTGGCATAAAGAAAGTTCTCATTTTTGTTAATTGCTCGTGTTTTCCCTGCGATTAGTGTACAGGGGTTGTTAAATACTGTTGATCTCCTGCCTGTTTGTCCACGTTCTACTTTACTGTCAGCGGTATTGTTGTTAGATTGCGAAAAGGCGTTAAGAAATCGTTTGCTGCAAATTTATGCGTTTTTTTCGAAAGTTCCAAATATCCCGAAAATTATTTTTTCTATGAAATCGTCTTGGTTTTTAATATTTCTATAAATTGAGAGGGGGCCGTCTATAAATTGAGAGGGGTTTGTCGTCTTTGTGATGCCAATACAAGATAAACACGTTTCTCATACACGCAACGCGCACTTATGGCGCATCGCCTAGCAGATGCCAACACAAGATAAACACATTTCTCATACACAAGGTGCAGGACAAATCGGCTTACTGGCTTATAAACTCACGAAAAACCAACAACTCCCGAAAACATCAACTCATCAACCGACAAACTCATCAACTCAAAAACTCACCAACTTACAAACTAACAAAGTTACTAACTTATCAACTTACTAACTCAAAAACTCGCCAACTAACAACCTCATCAACTTACGAACTTACAAACTCACCAACTAACGGCCTCAAAAGCTCATCAAATAACAACCTCAAAAACTCGCCAACAAACAACCTCATCAACTTGCGAACTTGCAAGTTCATCAACTAACAGCCTCAAAAACTCATCAACTTACAACCTCAAAAACTCGCCAACTAATAACCTCATCAACTTGCGAACTTACTACCTCGCCAACTTACAACCTCAAAAACTCATCAACCTAAAAAACTTAAAATTCTTGTTTTTATTTTACAATACAGCTCTAATTCTCGCTCCGTTCTAGCGAAAAAATGGGCTAAAAAATAGCTAAATAGCCCCTATTTCTAGATTTTTTCGTCTTCAGTTTTGTCCGTTTTTAAGAGCAAAGCCTGCATTTAGCACCATTTTACCTTTCTAGATTGGTTGCCAGCTCGTATTTTTTCAGGCCAAATTACCCACTTTTTGCCCCTAAAATCCTACTTTTTGGCGACTATTTTGCCCATTTGGGCCATGTGTTTCATGGTTCTAAGAGGTTTTGTTTATACCATTGTGGCGTATATTTATGCTTTTTGCATTGTGTTTTGCACCATTTTGCACTGCGTTTTGCACCATTTTACCTTGCATTTAGCATCAAAACGCACTGCATTTAGCACCAAAACGCATTGCGTTTAGCACCAAAACGCGCTGCATTTAGCGGCAAAATGCACTGAATTTAGCAGCAAATTGGCCAGAAACTGGTGTAAACAGCACTCTATATTAATAAATATTCATTTTGCCCGTATGTGCAACTACCCTTTATTTGCATCAAAACAAACCTTCGCGAGAATCGATTTTTTGCGACAAGGTGAACGATTGGTGGCAAAAAGAGCACTCATAATGTTAAAATTCTTACTGAAAAGATTACAATGGCTGACGAGAGGACGAGTTGAGAAGAGGACAAGTTGACGAGTTGAGAAGTTGACAAGTGGACGAATTGACAAGTGGGCGAGTGGAGAAGTTGGCGAGTGGAGAAGTTGACAAGTTGGGAAGTTGGGAAGTTGACGAGTGAAGAAGTTGGCGAGTGGACGAGTGAACGAGTTAATCGTTTATCTTTCGGATTTTGACATAAATACGTCCATCTTGACATAAGACCATAAGAAACATAAAGAAGGCCTCTTTGCTTTCTCCTCATTATGTGCCCAAGTTGACGAGTGAACGAGTTAATTGTTTATCTTTCGGATTTTGACATAAATACGCCCATCTTGACATAAGAACATAAGAAACATAAAGAAAGCCTCTTTGCTTTCTCCTCATTATGTGCCACTGGACAGATGTTTAAACTGGCAGAGAAAGCATTGAAACAACTCGCGCCAGATTATTGTTTTGAGACATAGCCACGTTTTGCCACAGACAAATGGGGCAGGATTTCAGTTCTTATCATATCTTAGTCCAGTACTTCGTACATGATAGGCGTGTTTATCCTGGATTTATAACGCAAAGATAATAAACCCCCTATCCCTTTTTAGAAACATAAAAGTGAAGACGACTTCTATTACTGTCCGCTAAAAATAAATTTTTATTGAGAGAAAAACTTTTAGCAGACAGCAATATAAGTATAACGTTTGGAAAGTGAACTGGGGTTTTGCACGTGGAGGTGGCCATGCTGTGCAGGCCTTAAAGAAAACGTTGCGCTTTGAGTAGCAGGGCTGTTTGTACGCCTTATCACCCCATCGTGTGTGGGGGATGCTGCGTGTTTTGCTCCGTTATCTCAAAGCGCAATGTGTGGCTTGCGCGATAATGCAGGCCCGCTTAGTGGCTTACCAGATGGCGCACTGGGGTTAAAGCCATTGCGGCAACTTGTCGAGATGTATGCCGTTGCTGCCTTTTACAAGGATGTAATGGTTTTCGGGACGATGCTTTTTCAGCTCGGCTATCACTTCTTCTACATCGTTGAACTTGCGGA
>ERZ773043.1568-NODE-1568-length-12770-cov-4.254817_pt1 | contig 12770 bp, 8 predicted proteins | sample MGYA00580636_ERZ773043 | MGnify/ENA primary metagenome ERZ773043 (study PRJEB29015, sample SAMEA2737992) | human oral metagenome | biome: human oral; feature: human-associated habitat; material: dental | place: China | collected 2065 ... | reverse complement strand
GGGGCCAACGGGGCGCGATGGCTGTTAGTGCGTTGCGGCAGTTACAGCTTTTCGTAATACGGCAGTCGGTTCAGCGGCACGTCAATGGTTATCGTTCGGCCACCTTTTAGCACGCGCCCGCGGTCGTCTTTCCATTTTCCTGGCGGAAGAACCACACTTCGGCTAGTGCCCGCTGTTACCATCGGCGCCACCATATACCGCGCGCCAAGCATCCATTGGTCGGTTATTTCGGCATAACCGCGGTTAGGATAGGCGTATTCAAGGCTTTGAACGATGGGTTCGCCCGTTGTAGCCGACTGGCGTGCGCACTGCAAGATGTAGTGGCCAAAGGTGGCATGCAGCTTAGCCATGGCCTTTACGGCTTGCAGATGTTGGGCATCGAGAATGCGCCACGGGGCAACCGAGAACTGCATCATGGGCATAAGGGCGTGAACTTGCGCCGAACGAACGATGAGCTGTTGGTCGAACTGAGTGGCATCGATGCCTAAGAAGGTGGCGAACGACCCGCCGCCAATCATGTCGGGACAGGCGTAGGCGTAGCCAAGCAAGCCTGCCGCAATCATATCGGGGATAAGTAGGCGCACGGCTTGCCACGAGTAGTCTTTGTCGCCCAAGCGTTGAACCAGTTCTTTGCCGCCCATTTGCCAACCTGCGCGGTATTCGTTGAAGGGGAAAGCAAGTCCCAGTTCGGCCCAAGCGCGTGTATGGTCTACCGAAACGATGCCCTTTCCGCCATGCGAAACAAGGTCGGTGCGGTGGTAAAAGTGGTTGTCGCCACCGTCAAACTTAAAGCCGTCGATGCCGTAACGTTGTTGAACGTCGCGCAATAGGCCGATAAAATGGTTGCGCGCATGGGGATTGGTGAAGTCGTACACGGCACTTTGCCCATTCCACCATTTGATAATGGCTGGCTGCGAGGTGGTGTCGGTTAGTAGAAAGCCCTTTTCGGCCAGGTTGCGATACTCTGGGCTGTCGGCAGAAACAAAGGGACAGACCCACAACATCACCTTAAAGCCCATCTGGTGTAGGCGTTTCACCATGCCTTCGGGGTCGGGAAAGCGGTCTGGTTTAAACTCAAAGTTGCCGTAATGTCGCTGCCAATTGTCGTCTATCATGATGATGCCAGGGGGGAAACCGTTCTTCACGATGTCTTCTGCGTAGGCCAACACGTCTTTTTGGTTTTGGTTGTACATCAGTTCAATCCAAGTGTTGTATTGGGGCATGGTGAAAAACAGGCTGTCGGGCAACTTACCGCTGGGTGGGAAGTGGGCGTGCATGGCTGCGAGATAAGCATCGCGCAGGGTAGAACCCGCCTTTTTTGAAACGGTAATAGGTGCGAAGGGCGAGTCTAGATGCAGGTCGCCTTGGCGCACGCTGAATGTAAATGGGCGGTCGCTCCATACATATCGGCCTTTGTTGGAGACGAGTAGGGGCGACACTTGGTTGTTGTCGTTGCGGTTGAAGAGGTTGAACGCGGGCAGTTCTTTGCCAAATGGCATCTTCGAACCTAAGGCTGTGGCTCCGCCCCACCAGCGTTCGCCAGGCAGCGAAGGTATGCTTGTGGCGTGTTGCGCACGCAAAACAAAAACGAAAGCGAGGGCAAGGAAGAGGGTAAGGGTGCGATGGTGCATAATCTTTTTAAGGAGTTAAGGAGTTAGGGAGTTGAGGAGTTAAGGAGTTATGGAGTTAAGGAGTTAAGCCAAATGCTTTGTTGCAGAGTGGCAAACAATCTTGTAAACTCATCAACTTGTCTGATTATCAAATGTCCATGAAGTTAAGGAGTTAAGCCAAATGCTTTTGAGCAGAGGGACAAACAATCTTGTAAACTCATCTATTTGTCAACTCGTCAACTAAAAGCCTTCGTCAACCCATTAACTAACAAAACATATCACGCCCCTCTCCCCTTGGAGAGGGGAAGGGGGTGAGGCTTTATTACACTTTTCTACAACCTTCGCATCGGTCGAACTCGCCGCGGAAACGTTTTTCTACCAAATGATGCAAGCGTTCGCGTAGCGGTTCGAGGTCCATTTGGTCGATTACTTCGTTGATAAAAGCAAATTCGAGCAACAATTTCGCCTCCTTTTCACTTATGCCACGCTGACGCATGTAGAACAGGGCTGCATCGTTAAGCTGACCAACGGTAGAGCCATGCGAACATTTCACATCGTCGGCGTAGATTTCGAGCATGGGCTGGGTGTACATGTGCGCCTTTTTCGTTGCACAGATGTTTTGGTTACGCATCTCCGAATCGGTGTGTTGGGCATCTTGTCGCACCAACACCAAGCCAGCGAACGCGCCAATGGCCTCATCGTCCAACACATATTTATATAGCTCGTGACTTTGACAGTTAGGCACGGCATGGTCTATCACGGTGTTGTTGTCCACATGCTGTTTCTTATCGGCAATAACACAGCCCGACAAATTGCATTCGGCACCCTCGCCACGGAACGTTAACGAAACATTGTTGCGCGTTACGCCATTGTGCAGCGTTATCACATTGTGGTTCACGCGGCTGCTAGACTGCTGCTCGATGTAAACACTGCTCAAGCGTACATTCTTCTCGTGGGTTTCTTCCATGCAGTAAAGGTCTAGTCGGGCGTTATCGCCAACAAAGGCCTCGATAACCTGCGTGGCCAAGAAACGTTGGTCGTCGAAGGTGTGGTCGCAAAACAAGAACTTGGCCTCGGCTTGCGGCTCAACGATGATAAGCACGCGACGATTAACCATGAGGTCTACTTGTGCATGCAGAATATTAATTACTTGTATGGTTTGTTCGATCTTTACGCCACGCGGAACATACACCAAAAGCCCGTCTTGTGCCAACATCGTGTTGAGTGCTGTTACGGCATCGCCAGACGTTGCAGCCAACTTACCATAGTATTTGGCGATGAAATCGGGGTTTTTCTCTGCGTATTCGCACAGCGAAGTAATAACAACGCCATCGGGAAGTTGCTTGTGGGGTGTTGTGGGCTGTAAGAAAGCATCGTTCACCACAAAGTGATTGGCCGTGCTTAGGCGCGGCACATCGCAACTGAACACCTCGTAAGGGTTGATGGGTATAGGCAAACGTTGTAGGTTTAACCCGAAATCGGGTTCGAAAAGCTTGCTTATGTCGGTGTATTTGTACTTCTCGGTCTTGCGCGTGGGAAATCCCAAACGCTTGAAATCTTCGAAAGCAGCCTCGCGCGGAGCGTTCATTACCGCGGTGGAATGGGCGGAAATAACATTGCGGTTGGCCTCGAAGAGGTCTATATATTGTTTCTCACTATTCATGTTTGCTAGCCTTTACTTCTCTCCTACTTCTTCTTTAATCCAGTCGTAGCCGCGTGCCTCAATCTCTTTGGCCAGTTCTGGCCCAGCCGTCTTAACGATTTTGCCCTTGTAAAGCACGTGTATCACGTCGGGACGGATGATGTCTAGCAGGCGGTCGTAGTGGGTAATGACGATGGTACTGGTGCTGGGCGACTTCAATTTGTTAACGCCTTCGGCCACGATGCGCAGGGCATCAACGTCCAAACCAGAGTCCGTTTCGTCGAGAATAGAGAGTTTTGGTTCGAGCATTGCCATCTGAAAAATTTCGTTACGCTTTTTTTCGCCACCGCTAAATCCTTCGTTTACCGAACGTTGAGACAGCTTTGCATCTAGTTCTACTATCTGTCGCTTTTCCTTCATCAGCTTAATGAAGTCGGCGGCCGACATGGGTTCGAGGCCTTGGTACTTACGTTTCTCGTTGATGGCGGTACGCATGAAGTTGGTCATTGATACGCCAGGAATTTCAACGGGGTACTGAAACGAAAGGAAGATGCCTTCGTTGGCCCTGTCTTCGGGTTTCATTTCGAGCAGGTCTTTCCCGTTAAAAACGGCCGTTCCATCGGTAACTTCGAACATGGGGTTACCTACCAGCACAGCCGAGAGCGTGCTTTTTCCCGATCCGTTGGGACCCATGATGGCGTGCGTTTCGCCATCTTTAACCGTGAGGTTGATACCTTTTAATATCTCTTTATCGCCAATCTTAGCGTGTAAGTTTCTTACTTCTAACATATATATCTATTGTTTTATTATTTTCTATTAGTATTGGGGCCAAACAGAATGTTATACAGCAAATCGTCTAACAAGCCATCTACCACTTTCTGCCCATCTTTCTCGGTGAAATGGAACGGAAATGTTACTTTCAGTCCTATATTAAAGCCGTGCCTAATTGGGCGCAAACGTATCTCAAAGGGTTCAGCCAGGTGGTTGTACTTGGCCTGAATGACGGATGCCTTACTAAATCCCACCCTACAGCTATATTCCAATTGAATGGCTATACAACTGAAAAGAAAGAGATCGACACCTGCTATGGGCGCAAGACTGAAATGCGGAATATGCGCCATTCCATCGTAACGCACCCTGCCGTAGCGGTCATTGTTCAGCTCACTACTGAACACCCTGCTACCACCATTAAAGTTATACAGCGCATCAAGGCCTATATATGGTTGTACAAACCATAACTTACGACCAGGATAACACCGCCCGCCAAGCGAAAAAATCGCCATATCATCGCCTAAATTGGTGTCGAGGAAGTTCCATTCCTCGTGTTCGTAACCCGCCTTTAACGAGAGCGGCGTGTACGGCAGATAGTATTCCACACGCAGTTTGGATATCATACCATAGCCCGAACCAACCTTCTCGGGAATGAGATATTGCCCTTTGGAAATGGTTTTAACGTGTGGAGAGCTGGCTCCGCCTATTTGCCCGTCGATGGCGAAAGTGCGAACGGGTTCGTCTTGTGCCTTAACGGCTAAGGGCACAAGGAGTAATGCGATGGCTAGGAGGACTTTCACGTCTGACAAAGATTTACCTAACGTTCTGTTTCTAGCCTATCCTACCGTTCCTTCGAGCGACACACTGAGTAGCTTTTGCGCCTCAACGGCAAACTCCATAGGCAACTTGTTGAGCACTTCCTTGGCGTATCCGTTCACGATTAGCCCCACGGCCTGCTCGGTTGGGATGCCTCGCTGGTTGCAATAAAACAGTTGGGCCTCGCTTATCTTGCTGGTTGTGGCCTCGTGTTCGATAATGGCCGTATCGTTGTGTATGTCCATATAGGGGAAGGTATGCGCGCCGCACTTGTCGCCCAGCAACAAACTGTCGCACGAACTGTAATTGCGAGCGTTGTCGGCATTGGCCGTTGCGCGTACCAATCCGCGGTAAGAGTTCTGACTACGGCCTGCACTGATGCCCTTAGAGATGATGGTGCTCTTGGTGTTTTTGCCCATGTGTATCATCTTGGTGCCCGTGTCGGCTTGCTGATAGTTGTTGGTTACGGCCACAGAATAGAACTCGGCCTGCGAATTGTCGCCGCGCAAGATGCACGAAGGGTACTTCCAAGTGATGGCCGAACCCGTTTCTACCTGTGTCCACGATAGCTTGGAGTTCACTCCGCGCAGGTCGCCGCGCTTGGTAACGAGGTTAAACACGCCGCCTTTTCCATGTTCGTCGCCTGGATACCAGTTCTGAACGGTGGAGTATTTCACCTCGGCATTGTCCTTAACGATAATCTCTACGATAGCTGCATGCAACTGATTTTCATCGCGCATGGGGGCTGTGCAGCCTTCAAGATAGCTTACATAGGTGTCGTCTTCGGCCACAATGAGGGTGCGTTCGAACTGTCCCGTGTTGCGAGCGTTAATTCGGAAGTACGAACTTAGCTCCATTGGGCAGCGCACGCCCTTGGGAATGTACACGAAAGAACCATCGGAGAACACGGCACTGTTAAGCGCAGCGAAGAAGTTGTCGCTGTAAGGAACCACCGAACCGAGGTATTGCTGCACCAAGTCGGGATGTTCTTGCACGGCCTCACCTATGGAAGAGAATATCACGCCCTTCTCTGCCAGTTTCTCTTTAAAGGTTGTTTTCACCGAAACAGAGTCCATAATGGCATCTACGGCCACGCCTCCAAGCACCAATCGCTCTTCAAGCGGGATGCCCAGCTTATCGAAAGTTTTCTCCAATTCGGGGTCTAGCTCCTTGTTGGCGGGCTTTTTGGCCATCGGATCGGCATAATACGAAATGCCCTGATAGTCTATTTCGGGCAAGTTCACATGCGCCCAGTTGGGCTGTTTCAACGTTTTCCAATGATTAAAGGCCTTCAACCGAAACGCCAGCAACCATTCGGGCTCGTTCTTTTTGCTCGAAATAAGTCGCACAACGTCTTCGTTAAGGCCCTTCTCTATAATATCTGTTTCCACGTCTGTGGTGAAACCGAACTCGTATTTCTGTTCGGCCACACTTCGCACATACGCGTTTTTCTCGTTCTTTACTTCTTCCATATATACAAATTTGTATTAGCGATGAATAGGGGCAGCCCCAATGGAGCGCCCCTATTGTTTAGTTCAGCAAACACCGTACCGCAAAACAAGGCGGTAACAAATGTTACTGTTAGTTTTTTGAGGTGGTGAGTTTGTGAGTTCATAAACTCAAAACCTCACCCCTACAACTTCTGTTCCACTTCGATAACGGTGAACGTTTCGATGATGTCGCCCACCTGAATGTCGTTGAAGTTGACGATACTTATACCGCATTCGAAACCCGTAGGCACCTCTTTCACGTCGTCCTTATAGCGTTTCAAGGCGTTGATGTCGCCCGTATGTACCACGATGCCGTCGCGAACAAGGCGGGCTTTGTCTACGCGGTGCACCTTTCCTTCGGTAACAATTGCTCCTGCAACGGTGCCCACTTTCGATATTTTGTAAACCTCACGCACTTCTACTTGACCCGTTACCACTTCTTTCTTCACCTTATCGAGCATGCCCTCCATAGCCGAGTGCACGTCGTCGATGGCATCGTAGATAACCGAATAGGTGTTTATCTCCACCCCTTCTTGGTCGGCCAACTTGCGTGCGGCAGACGAAGGGCGCACTTGAAAGCCCACGATAAGCGCATCGGAGGCATCGGCCTGCGTAACGTCGTTCTCCGAAATCTGACCCACAGCCTTGTGAATAACGTTCACCTTGATCTTCTCGGTAGAGAGTTTGATGAACGAATCGCTAAGTGCCTCGATTGAACCATCGGTATCGCCCTTGACGATAATGTTGAGTTCTTTGAACGATCCCAATGCAATGCGGTGCGAGATGTCGCTCAACGTCAGACGTTTTTGCGTACGCAAGCCCTGTTCGCGTTGCAGTTGCAAACGCTTGTTGGCAATGTCGCGCGCCTCTTGTTCGGTTTCCAGCACGTGGAAAGCATCGCCAGCTGTTGGCGCGCCGTTCAAACCAAGAATGATAGCAGGCTCGGCAGGACCAGCACTTTCAATGCGTTGATTACGCACGTTGAACATGGCCTTGATACGTCCCCAGCTTGTTCCGGCAATCACGTTATCGCCAACATGTAGCGTTCCGTTGCTCACCAGCAGCGTAGAAACATATCCGCGTCCCTTGTCAAGGGAGCTTTCGATGATGCTACCCGTACCCTTACGGTTGGGATTGGCTTTAAGATCGAGCATCTCGGCCTCCAAAAGCACCTTCTCCAGCAGCTCTTTAACGCCAATGCCCTTCTTTGCACTAATCTCTTGGCATTGGTATTTGCCGCCCCACTCTTCTACAAGCAGGTTCATTTGCGAGAGGTCTTCGCGTATCTTGTCGGGGTTTGCACCCGGTTTATCAATCTTGTTGATGGCAAACACCATCGGTACGTTGGCCGCTTGTGCATGCGCGATGGCCTCTTTGGTGGTAGGCATCACGCTGTCGTCGGCGGCAATGATGATAATGGCGATGTCGGTTACTTGTGCACCGCGGGCACGCATGGCCGTAAAGGCCTCATGACCGGGCGTATCCAAGAACGTAATGTTGCGTCCATCGTCTAGTTTCACGTTGTAAGCACCGATATGTTGAGTAATGCCGCCGGCCTCGCCTGCAATAACGTTGGTGTTGCGAATGTAGTCGAGCAGCGATGTCTTACCGTGGTCTACGTGTCCCATCACAGTAACGATGGGCGAACGCGAAACGAGGTCGGCCTCATCGTCGGCCTCTTCGGTAACGGCCTCAGAAACTTCGGCACTTACGTACTCGGTCTTAAATCCGAACTCTTCGGCAACGAGGTTAATGGTTTCGGCATCTAGACGTTGGTTGATAGAAACCATGATGCCCACGCTCATTAGCGTTCCGATAACCTGATTAACCGATACGTTCATCATCGAGGCCAGCTCGCTAACGGTAACAAACTCCGTCAACTTCAACGTCTTGCTCTCCTTGCGTTCCTCTGCACGCTCTTCGTTCAGACGTTCTTGTGCGGCCTCGCGTTTCTCCTTACGATACTTTGCACCCTTCTTGTTTTGGCCACGACTGGTAAGACGTGCCAAGGTTTCTTTTACCTGGCGTGCCACGTCTTCCTCGTTCACCTCTAAGGGTTTCTGGTTTCGGTTGGGTTTCTTATTTTTCTTATTGGCGTTTCGTCCGCCAGCGGCATTGTTATTGTTGCCGCCGCCGTTGTTTCCGCCCTTGTTCTTATTGGCGTTAGGCTGGTTAGCAGCCGCATTAATGTCTACCCTTTCGGTGTTTATGCGGTTGCGTTTGCGACGTTCGCCGCCCTGTTGCACTTTATTCTCGCGTTCTTTGCGTTTCTCTTCCTTCGATTTCTTCTTGGGTCGCGTGTTTTGGTTGATGGTAGAAAGGTCAATCTTTCCCATCACCTTGATGCCGGGCGCATTGTTTTGCTCGCTCTTCAACGTAAAGATAGCAGGCTTGCCGCTCTCCGTTTCGACCGTTTCGGCCTTCTCGGCAGACGTTTCCACCTTTTCGTTCTCGGCTTTGGGTGCCTTAACGGCATGTCCTTGTTTCTTTTCGCCCGTTTCTTTGGCCGATGCAGCAGGTTGTGCAGCGTTGGTTTGGGCATCTTTGGCAGGCTGTTCCTTTTGTTCAGTCTTGGCTTCTGCCTTCTCCACGTGGGTTGTTTGCGGTGTTTCGGCCTTCATTTCGGGCTTTTGTTCAACCGTTTCAACCTTCTGTTTAGGCGTTTCCACCTTGCCAACCTTCTCTTGTTTCTCAGCAGAAACGCTCTCTGCCTTGTTCGAAACCTCGCCCACGGCAGCAGGCTTAGTCTCTTCTTTATCGTCTTGAACGGCTTTAACATCAGATTTCTTCGCCGAACCTTTGCCGTTGAGGTCAGAAAGGTCTATCTTACCCAAGGGCTTATATTGTTGTTTTCCAGCGTTCAGCACCGTTTCTGCACGATGGTCCTTATCTTCGGCCGCACGTTTCTTCTCCTTCGTTTTCTTTGGGAAAAGTTTGTCGGCTTGGTTGCGCACCTCCTTGTCCTTATGAAACGCTTTCACAAGGGCCTGATATTGCGCATCGTTCAGTTTGAACGTGGGTTCGGCTTTCACCTCTCCCAGCTCGCTTTTCTTTTCTAAGAACTCCACTGCCGTTTGGAGTCCGATGTTCAATTCACTTATTGCTTTGCCTAATCTGATGCTCATTCTGTTGTTTTGTTATTGTTTTTTGGTTCTGGCCTCGTTTTTATCTACCCATACGGGGTTTTTATCCTTGTTCGAACTCTGCCCTCAGCACGCGTAGCAGGTTGTCTACGGTTTCTTCTTCCAAGTCGGCCTTCTCTACTAGCATCTCACGGGGTGCGTTAAGCACTGCCTTAGCCGTATCAAGACCGATGCTCTTAATGGCATCGATAACCCATTGGTCTACCTCGTCTGAGAACTCATCCAAGTAGATGTCCTCGTCGGCCTCGCCTTCTGCCACTTCGCGGAACACGTCGATGGTGTATTCGGTAAGCATGGATGCAAGTTTAATGTTCAGTCCGCCACGACCAATGGCCAGCGATACTTCTTCGGGGCGCAAGAACACTTCGGCCTTGCGGGTCTCTTCGTCGATGTTGATGCTGCTCACTTGTGCGGGACTAAGTGCGCGTTGGATGAAGAGTTTGGTGTTGGCCGTGTAGTTTATCACGTCGATATTCTCGTTGCAAAGTTCGCGAACGATGCCGTGTACACGACTTCCCCTAACGCCCACGCAGGCACCAACGGGGTCGATACGCTCGTCGTAGCTTTCTACGGCAATCTTAGCGCGTTCTCCCGGCATGCGGGCTATGCGCTTAATCGAAATCAACCCGTCGTTAATCTCAGGCACTTCGGCCTCCAACAGCCTTTCAAGGAACATGGGACTGGTGCGGCTGAGTATAATTTTGGGGTTGTTGTTCTCGTTGTCTACGCGCAAGATAACGGCCCTAATGGTTTCGCCCTTGCGGTATTGGTCGGCAGGAATTTGCTCCGACTTGGGTAGAATCAGCTCGTTGTTCTCGTCGTCTACGATGAGCACCTCGCGTTTCCACACTTGGTACACCTCGCCAGCGATAACCTGTCCCACACGGTCCTTATACTTATTGTATAACGAGTCGTGTTCAAGTTCCAATATCTTCGATGCCAACGTTTGGCGTAGCGTTAAGATAGCGCGACGTCCAAACTTGGCGAAGTCTACTCGTTCGGTAACTTCTTCGCCCACTTCGTAGTCGTGTTCAATCTTTTGCGCCTCGGCCAACGCAATTTGTTTGTTCTCGTCTTCCACTTCTCCATCAGCCACCACCATTCGGTTGCGGTAAATTTCAAAGTCGCCCTTATCTGGGTTTACGATAACATCAAAGTTCTCGTCGCTACCGAAGATACGGGCAAGCACGTTGCGAAAGCTTTCTTCCAGAACGCTCACCAAGGTCATTCGGTCGATGTTCTTGGTGTCTTTAAACTCCTTGAACGTGTCGACCATGCTCAAGATATTCTCATCTTTTTTTCTTGCTACCATAGGGTTTATTATCGTTTGATGTGGCCTTGCCCCGACATTGCAAGCCGATTGCACGTGCGAATGGTGTTTCCACGTATCGGCGGCATGGGGGCGAGCCAATTAATTTCTCCTTTTAATTATTAGTTTATGAGTTGACAAGCTTGTTAGTTGACGAGTTAACAAGTTGACAAGTTAACCAGAGGGTAAGTTGATAAGTGTATGAGTTTACAAGTTCGGGGTTAATTTGTTAAAGCATTAACAGCAAAGCCACAAAACATTTAACTTAACTCCTTTAAGGCGATAGGTCGTTGACAAGCTGACGAGTTAACAAAGTTGTTACCGTTCTGCAACAAAGCATTTGGCTTAACTCCTTAACTCCATAACTCCTTAACTCCTACCTTCCACTTACTACTTTACTACTTTACTACCTTACTACTTTACCCCTCAAAACTGAATCAGATATTTGGTGTACTTCACACCATCCATCTTAAAGTTGTGGTCCACGTCTTGCAGCACAGGGCGTTTCTTCCCTTCCACTTTCACCTTCTCGTTCACCGCAACCACGAAGTCGTTTCCGTCCACGCTTTTGAGTATTCCCTTGTATTTCTTGCCATCTTTATCCAAAACCTCAACCTCTTTACCAATGAAGTTCACGTATTGTTGTGGCACTTTAAAGGGTTGCCCCAGTCCGGCCGAACCCACTTCCAGTTCGTAATCCTCTTCATCTCGGTTCAAGTGCTCCTCGATAAAGCGGCTCAGCTCCACGCAGTCTTCAATCCAAACGCCGTCGGCATGGTCTATTTCCACCACGATACGGCTGTCTGGACTAGTCTCAACGTCGACAAGAAAATACTCTTTGTCGGCTAACCATTGTTCAACAAGTTCTTTTACAACGTTTTTGTCAATCATATTTTGTTGTTACTGATAATGAAAATGAGGAACTCTCGTCGGAGCCCCTCATTCCACTGAATGCTGCAAAGTTACGAAAAAATAGCGAAACGCACAAAATATTTTTACGTTTTCAGTGTTTTTATCCACGATTTTTGTATATGGAAGTCGTTTCGGCGCATTTTTGATAAGTAGGAAGTTACATAAAATCAGTTTTAACAAGTAAGGCTGCAAACAAACAATTGCGAAACGGATAGCTACATTTGCAGGTATAACTTTGCAAATCAGAGCGTTTCAAAGTTTGCCACTTACCATGATATTCATGGCCCACTCCCCCACAACATGCACCTTATTATATATGCGCATGCCTGCACGCGCGAGGGCACAACATCCCCCTACGGCATCTTTGCAGCCTGCTTTGCTTTCTCGGTTGGCTTGTTCCGCGTATTAAGGCTTATTGCGCAACCAGCACCTTATCTTGCTTTGCACCTATGCTAACATGATTAAGACCCTCCACAAGCATTGCACACAAGCACCCACAAGCATTGCGCATAAACTGCCCATAAGCGGAGAAACCGCCCCGATTGATAAGCCAACGCTACACACGGAATAAGCTTTTGCACAATCAGAAAGCTATTAGCCCACAAACTTACAGACCAACAAACTCACTAACCCCTCCAACTTTTGTCCGCTTTTCAGTATAAATTTTAACATTATGAGTGCCATTTTTTCTCGTCACTCGCTTGCCTTGCCGCAAAAAATCGATTCTCGCGAAGGTTGGTTTCGATGCGAAATAGGGTTAGTCTGTGGGTGCGGCAAAATGAATTTTTATTTAAACGAGCCACCATTTGCACCAACTTTTGGGCTATTTGCTGCTAATTGCACTGCGTTTTGGTGCTAAATGGAGTGCGTTTTGGTGCTAAATGCACTGCAATATGCCGCTAAATGCAAGGCGTTTTGCTGCTAAACGCGAGGTAAAATGGTGCAAAACGCAGTTCAATATGCCGCTAAATGCAACGCGAAAAGCATAAATATCCGTCGCAATGGTATAAAAACAACCTTCTAGAACCATTAAATACATGGCTCAAAAGGGCAAAATGTACCCTAAAAAGTGGGTTT
>ERZ773043.1566-NODE-1566-length-12772-cov-3.396634_pt1 | contig 12772 bp, 9 predicted proteins | sample MGYA00580636_ERZ773043 | MGnify/ENA primary metagenome ERZ773043 (study PRJEB29015, sample SAMEA2737992) | human oral metagenome | biome: human oral; feature: human-associated habitat; material: dental | place: China | collected 2065 ... | reverse complement strand
GTTAAGGAGTTAAGCCAAATGTATAGGTGGCGTTAGGCTAATAGGATAATTCTGACCTGTCTGACTTGTCCGAAAGCTAGAAAGAACTAGAAACCTAGAAACCGCTAGACACCTTTAAAGGCGTTAGCCATCTTTTCAACTTTTCACCCTTTCACTTTTTCACCCTTAATAGCTCTTCACCTTAAACTGCATCACCTTGGGCAACTTCACCCATTTGCGGTCTACCACAATCTTAATAGGACTTCCTTCCAGCTGTTTGAGCGTATAGGTGCTATCATTTTCTTTCTCCAACTTGGCCTCCAAGTCTTCGCTGCCATAATCGTTGATGATAGAAAGCTTAGCCTCCTTATCCTTATTGAGCTTCACATCGGTGATAAGCCACAGGCGCGTATCGAACTTCGAGCCAAGATAACCAGGCAGTTTGCCAAATAATTCTTGTCCACGCGCCACCACATCCTTATCGTGGAAGTTGATGCGCATGTACACATTGTACTCGCTATTGTAGAGATGGCCTTTAAAACTCTTTCGTTCTTGAGCGTAACCAACAAGCGCGAACAACGCCATGAGCGCGAAAATAAAAAGCCGTTTCATAACATCACACCCCTTTCATCGTCAAAGAAATTCTGTTTCGTCTAGTGTCTACCTCCACCACTTTCACCTGAACATGCTGGTGTAGCTTAACCACTTCGGCAGGATCGGCCACATATCGGTTGGCCAATTGCGACACATGCACCAGTCCGTCTTGATGAACACCCACGTCTACAAACGCTCCAAACTTGGTGATATTGGTAACTATGCCTGGCAAGAGCATGCCCGGAACAAGGTCGGCAACGGTATGCACGCGCTCGTCGAAGGCAAACTCTTCGAGGTCTTCACGCGGATCGCGCCCCGGTTTCTCCAATTCGGCCACAATATCGTTAAGCGTTGGCATGCCCACCTCGGCCGTAACGTATTTCGCTAGCGGTATCTGCCTAATCTTTTCGTTGTTCCCGATGAGCTGACCCACAGAGCAGCCCATATCTTTGGCCATGCTTTCAACCACGGTATAGCGTTCGGGGTGCACCGCACTGTTGTCTAATGGGTTCTTCGCACCGTCTACTCGCAAGAAACCTGCACACTGTTCGAAGGCCGCCGGACCAAGTCGAGGTACCTTTTTCAGTTGCGCACGCGAGGTGAACGCCCCGTTATCGCGACGATAATCCACGATGTTTTTCGCCAAGGTAGGGCCTAATCCGCTGATGTAAGTAAGCAAATGCACGCTGGCCGTATTGACATTAACGCCCACGAGGTTAACGCAACTCTCCACCGTTGTATCTAGGCTTTTCTTCAACTTGCCCTGATCAACGTCGTGTTGGTATTGCCCAACACCGATACTCTTCGGGTCTATCTTCACCAATTCGGCCAAGGGGTCCATCAATCGCCTACCAATCGACACCGCCCCACGCACGGTAACATCCTCGTCGGGGAACTCGTCGCGTGCTGTTTTCGATGCCGAATAAACCGATGCGCCATCTTCGCTCACCACATACACAGGTATTCGCGGCTCGACGGCATGGCCTGCCTGCCGCAAGATGTCGGCCGTTTCGCGACTGGCAGTGCCGTTGCCCACGGCGATAGCATCTACTTTAAAACGATTGGCAATCTTCTGAAACTGCGTTTTGGCGGCCTGCTCGTTGCCGCGCGGCGTAAATGGATACACAACATCATGATAAAGCAAGTTGCCCTGCGCATCGAGGCACACCACTTTGCACCCCGTGCGAATGCCAGGGTCTACTCCCATCACGCGTTTTTGACCCAATGGGGCGGCAAGTAGCAGCTGACGGAGGTTGAGCGAGAACACGCCAATGGCCTCTTCGTCGGCCTTTTCCTTGCTTGCAGCAGCAAATTCGTTTTCCACCGATGGCTCTATCAGTCGTTTGTAGGCATCGGCCACGGCCTCTTCAACCAACTGCACGCATGCACCGCGCCCCCTAACATAGTGTCGTTGCAGGCGTTCGGTGGTTTCTTCGCCGTCGATAGAGATGCTCACACGAAGAAAGCCCTCACTCTCGCCACGTCTCATGGCCAGCAAACGATTGCCGTTGCAGCGGCGAAGAGGTTCAGAAAAGTCGAAGTAATCGGTGTATTTCTGCGCCCCTTCCTCGTCTTTCTTCGCGGCAATCACCTTAGACGAGATGATGGCCTCGCGCTTAAAGGCATTGCGCACCTGCTGTCGGGTTTGCTCGTTCTCGCTAATTGTTTCGGCAATAATGTCTTGTGCGCCCTTAATGGCGGCCTCAACGTCTTTTACATCGCCCTTAACGTAGGCTCGTGCCACGCTTTGGGGGTTGGGTTCGCGTTGCAACAAGATGGTTTGCGCCAAGGGTTCGAGCCCCTGTTGGCGTGCCACCTGCGCGCGAGTACGGCGTTTGGGCTTATAGGGCAGGTATATATCTTCGAGCGTGGTGCTATCCCAAGTGTTGTCGATACGGCTTTTCAGTTCGGGAGTAAGCTTGCCCTGCTCGTCAATTGTTTTGCAAATGGTTTCCTTGCGCTTTGCAAGTTCGGTGAGTTTGTCTTTCCATTGGCTGATATTGGCAATCTGCACCTCATCCAGTCCGCCTGTTTTCTCTTTACGATAACGGCTGATAAACGGGATGGTGCAGCCCTCGTCGAGCAGTGCGAGGGTGTTTGCCACTTTGGTTTGGTTTAGTTCAAGGCTCGTGGCGATGATGTTTGCGTATTCGTTCATGTGTGCAAAGGTACAAAAAAACGCTGTCCGCGTAAAGTTGGACAGCGTTTTTAGTAAAATTTAGTGTAGGGAAAGAGGTTTCTCTAAGGGGTTAAGGTGCCTCTTTGATCTGTTAAAGAGCGATGGAGTTAAACCAATAGCTGTATTGATTAACAAGTTGACGAGCTGACGAGTCAACAAGTACTAGGCGCAGCCATCTTTTCACTTTTTCATCTTTTCACCTTTAAAAGGCGCAGCCATCTTTTCACCTTTTCACTCTTTCACCTTTAAAAGGCGAAGCCATCTTTTCACTTTGTCACCCTTTCACCCTTTCACCTTTAAAAGGCGCAGCTATCTTTTCACCCTCTCACTTTTTCACCCTTTCACCTTTAAAAGCCTTTTCAGTTTTAGAAGTTTTCGGGTTTCAATTCGAAGAAAGCTTGGGGATGCAAGCAAACGGGACACACCTGCGGAGCTTTCTTTCCAACTACCACATGTCCGCAGTTGCGGCAAACCCAGATGCAATCGCCGTCGCGCGAGAACACCAATGCGTCCTCAATGTTCTTCAACAGCTTGCGATAACGTGCCTCGTGGGTCTTTTCAATCTCGCCAACCTTTCTAAACTTAACAGCCAATTCCTTGAAACCTTCTTCCTCGGCCTCCTTCGCCATACGGTCGTACATGTCGGTCCACTCGTAGTTTTCGCCTTCGGCGGCAATCTTCAGGTTCTCGCTGGTGTTGCCAATCTCGCCGCCATGCAGGTACTTATACCACAACTCGGCATGTTCTTTCTCGTTGTGAGCCGTCTCTTCGAAGATGGCTGCAATCTGTTCGAACCCATCTTTCTTTGCTTTCGATGCGAAGAAGGTGTACTTGGTGCGTGCCATACACTCGCCTGCAAATGCTTCTTGCAGGTTTTTCTCGGTCTTTGTTCCTTTTAAATCTTTCATAATGTTCTTGTTTTTGTCTATGTTCTTTGTATAAATCCGTATGTTCTTTGTATAATTTGGTCGGTCTTGTGCCGTTTTTGTTCGCGTTTCCAGTCTTGTTATCATGCAAAGGTAGTGAAAATAATACATACCCAACTATACATTTCTCGAAATTTTATGCGGTTTTTTAAAGGTGACTTCGGCGTTCAACAACCCTGCGTGATACGGAGGAATGCGCACAAGAGAAGTGCACAAAAGGAGTTTCAGATAAGCCGATGGAATGAGGATAGACCAGGATAGCATGACCATTAGCCCACATCACATGTTCTCTTCATCGTCTACCATACACTAGAACCGTGCTGTTCTAGTGGCATAAAGAAAAACAATTTCACACTTTTTAGAGGACAGAAATGGCCAATCGCTACACTTTTTAGAGGATAAAAATGACTGAAAAGCACATTTTTTAGAGGATGTACCTAAGGGAATTAGGGGGTGTTAGTTGATTCAAACAACTCGTAAGAAAAGGCAAAAAAGAATACGGAGAAAGGCACTAAAACAGCTATATTTTGGTGCAATGTCTACAAAAGGAGGTTGAAAACAAACTTGTAAAAGCGTGGTTTATGCCAAAATGCGATACAACGGCAAAGCATATCACTCCCCTCTCCCCTTGGAGAGGGGCTGGGGGTGAGGCTTTATTTCAAACTCATTCCACCCCAGAAAAGAGATGAAGTCGGGTTGTTTTCCCACACTCGCTCCATCTTAGAGCAGGTCTAAGGGGAGGGCCTTATTTATTTCCGAGCATCAAGCGAACTTCGTTTGTTGCGATGATAGCTGCGATATTCGTCGAGAGGAATTTCCACATCGGGTTCAATCAGCGTGCCTTCGTGGGGCAACTCAAACTTCATATACCTGATGTTGAGTCCCCGTTCTATCCACATACTCTCGTAATAGGTTTGGATAGACAGGATTTTAGCCGTCTGGTCGTCGATACCAGGCGTGTTATAAAGGTCTTCGGTGCGAAACAACAGGTTGAGTTTATTGGCCGAAACCACGTGCGTAGTATAGGTAAAAAGGAAATTCGAATCGGTTTTGAGGTGCACCACGCCATTGTTTTCCAAGAAACGGCGATAGCGTTCGAGGAAGAAAGTGCTCGTAAGTCGCTTGTGAACATTCTTCATCTGTGGGTCGCTGAACGTCAACCACAACTCCTGCACCTCGTCGGGAGCAAAGAAACGGTCGATAATCTCGATGTTGGTACGCAAGAAAGCCACATTTTTCAGCCCCTGTTCCAACGCCATTTTTGCGCCTTTCCACATCCGTGCACCCTTTATGTCCACCCCAATAAAGTTGATTTCGGGGTATAGTTTGGCCAATTCTACGGTATATTCACCCTTTCCGCAACCCAATTCAAGCACAATGGGGTTGTCGTTATGGAAGTAATCGCGCCGCCATTGCCCACGCATGGCGAAGGGCGTGCTCTCTATTACTGAATAGGGATATTGGAAAACGTTGCTGAACGTTTCCATTTCGGCGAATTTTTCTAGTTTTCCTTTGCTCATACTGATTGGATGAAATGGGTTTAACACAGTTGCTGCATAGCTTGAAAGCGTATCGTTGCGCAACGAACACACTTCCAAGCATGCTCAAAATATGCCTTGTTGCTGAACTAGTCTGCTTTATTAAACCGCTTTTGTACCTTCGTTTGTTTCTTTCCTGCAATGCCTGCCACTACTCTATCACAACCGTTGTCCACCCATGCTTATCTTCTTCGATACCATATTGTATGTTGCGCAGCAGGTTATAAAGTCGCGTAGACACAGGCCCTGGCTTACCATCGGCACTAAACGTGTAGCGTTGGCCCGTCTCCATGTCGTCGAGATAAGAGATAGGACTGATTACGGCAGCCGTTCCGCACGCCCCAGCCTCTTCGAAAGTAGACAACTCTTCTTCGGGAATGGGTCTACGTTCCACTTCCATTCCCAAATCGCGTGCCAGCTGCATCAAACTATCGTTGGTGATGCTTGGCAAGATGGACGTTGATTTAGGGGTAACGTACTTATTGCCTTTAATGGCGAAAAAGTTGGCTGCCCCACATTCGTCAACATACTTCTTCTCTTTCGCATCGAGGTAAAACTCGCTGGCATAACCTTTCTCGTGAGCCAAGGCATTGGCACGAAGTGAGGCCGCGTAGTTGCCCCCAACCTTGTACATGCCCGTTCCGAGAGGTGCCGAACGGTCGAAGTTACGTATGATGACATAAGGATTGGTTGAGAAGCCACCCTTAAAGTAAGGTCCAACGGGTGTTACGAAGATCAGGAAGAGGTATTCTTCGGCTGGCTTAACGCCCACCTGCGGGCTGATGCCGATAAGCAAAGGGCGGATGTATAGCGCGGCCTTGCTCTCGTAAGTGGGGATATAGTCTTGGTTAAGGCGTATCACCTTGGTTACCATCTCTTCGAAAAGGGCTACCGGAACCGTGGGCATCATGATGCCATTACACGTTTCTTGCAGGCGGACAGCATTCTCGCCCATTCTGAACACGCGCACTTTGCCGTCGGGACAGCGGTAAGCCTTCAATCCTTCGAAGGCTTCTTGCCCATAGTGTAGGCATGTTGCCGCCATGTGCAGCTTTAAATACTCGTCAGAGCAGGTCTCTATCTCGCCCCATTTCCCATCGCGGTAATAACACCGCACGTTGTAGTCGGTTGGAATATAGCCAAAATTCAAACCTGCCCAATCTAAATTCTTCATGTTTTAATTTTATTTTCGCCACCCCCGCCTATTGCCGTTCCACGATTAAAGGCATTGGGAGAGGGCCTCGATTTTTCGTTTCGTGAAGTACAAAGGTAATCAATTAACAGCACCCACACAACCGTTGGCCGTTGTTTTTTGTAACGAGCCGACATACATCAAGGCAAAATTCCAGTCCACGAAGACATGCAGAAAGCAGGCAAACACAACATGCTTACCCGCTGCATGGCGACAGGCAGCCCCCTAAAAGGCTTGTCCAAACAGCTTGCAAGTGCCCAACAAAGATGTTTCTAACAACATCATTCATTACCTTGTATCACCGTTTTGTGCCATATCCCTCTAATTTCCATATTCATTTTTCTGTCTTTTGCGGGTGTTAGTTCTATACGTTTGCAACGAACATCAGTCAAACCATCCACACTTGCCGAACTATTTATCACCATGAGGTTTACCAATCCCTTATTGCCTGCTTTCAAATTGACATTCATAGGCCTGTTGTATTCATCGTCGCCAATGGATTTCAGCACCATCTTATTGATGTAGGCATCACCAAAATCGATCGAAGACTTACCCTTTACCGTCAAGTTGTCTACCCTTACCTTTGAAGTTAGTATCAATTCTTCGCCACCTTCCACCGTCACATTTTTCATATCTCCTGCACCCAGCAATGTTCTTTGACGGCCCCATTGCTTAACCCACAATGTTCCAGGCAAGGTATTCACTATTATTCGCACCTTCTTGTCGTCGGTGTAATTCTGGTCTATAGCTGTACGCACCTTTCCATCGGCTCCTTTAATAAGGTATGGCATCTGGCCTATATCGCCAGCCTCCCTAGAATTAGCATCACCGTCAGGACCATTTAAACATTCTAGACGAGAGAAATCATCATCTTCTAACGAGTCGGAAAGCGCGTAATATAAGGTGTCTCCCTTTTGTTTCACTGTTATTAACTGCTCAGGATAAATAACAGAACACTGCGAAACATCACTAACGACATTGACCTCCACCGCCAGGCGAAGGGAACCGCCAATGTTTTTATCTGCTCTGTTTGTCGCATCATACATGATTATTGACACCGGAGCAATGCGTTTTTCGGTTGTTCGGTCCAAATAAACAAATATTCTATCCTCAACAATGTCCGTCGCCTTATCGTTTTGCGAAAAGGGGATCAGTGCCCCGGCACATAAAAGCAGAAAGGTTAAGACAAAATAACCCACCACCCAGAGCTTCGTACGTGTGAGAGCAGCACTATCTACCACCTCCATATCTTTGAAACACAGGTAAGACAGCCACCAAACAAATAAGACAGAAAACCAAGAATACCAAATTAAAATCGACTCGCCGTATGAACTTGTAAGCAGTGAATGCTTGAAGATAAAGAAAAAGGGCAGAAAGCCCACAATCCAATAAAGTAAGAAGAGGGAAAGCGTGGTTTTGAGCAAGGCGCGCTTAACAAAGAAAACGCTACCCAAGGAATAAATGGCCGTACACGCAAAATAACTCAACCAAATAGCAGCTGCAAAGTCACAAGTCGACTCTGAGTCGCCCCACAGCGGTATGAATTTGAGTTCTATTTGGGGGTATAGCATCCCGACAAGGAGCACACGAAGGCCATCTGCCAAATACAAACATACCAAGAAACACACCAAGAAGAGGGGAATGCAGATTATCCAACGTGCAAGCCAGTTCTCAAAAGGTGTCACAGGGAACGTCAGCGCGCTTATCCGTTCAGCTTTTCGTTGCGCACCACTCAACATTTCGGATGCCGACATAGCCCCCAATATGAAAAGGACGATGACAAAAACAACAAGAAGAATATCCACTGCCTTGTCGGTGCTAGACGAGCTTTTGCTATATGTAGCAAAAGCTATCCACAACTCTATCATGGCTATGCTCCCAAAGAGTATGGCCAGGCGCATCTTGTTGGTCTGCCAGCGTTCTACCAGCAGTTTAGTAAAGTAGGCCCAAAAGCGGTTAAAGCTGAAATTATCGTTCATGCTGCTCATTGTTTTTCTGTATTTTTTGAGAGTATGTAGGGGAGAGTTCGGCAACAACACGTGAAGTAATATTGCCCACGACAAGCGGTTACGAACGTGCACCCCACATGCGCTTGCACGTTGTTCCACCTCGAAACAAGGCTACTATGCTGCCACGAGTGGTTAATTACCCTACGTTGCACGGCAAAAGCATATCCACCTTGCATGCAAAATGGGCGCGTTCATCACTGGCGCAGAGGCTTTCCGCGCATGGTCGTCACGCCATTCTACCACCATTCGTTGCGGTTGGACTGCAGTTTGGCGGGTTATCCGCGCATGGTTTTCGTGCTATTCTAGCACCATCCTGCGTGTCACGTCCCTCATTTCCAGCGAAATACTGCCAACGCTATCGGGCAACAACTCAATGCGCTTGCACGCCATCTTGCTCAACCCGCTCAGTTTGCCAGCCCCCTTTACCACCACGTGGTTTATCACCGCGGGATAATCGGTGTTGAACTGGGTTTCCATTTCCCCTTCATCATCCTCATTTTTTCTAAGCGTAACAACCAGACGATTTACCTGTGCAGTTCCTACCTTAAAGACTCGCATACCCGCCACCGACAAAGCATCGATGTGCGACAAAGAGTCTAGCTCCAAACTAAAACCGCCTTCAACACTAACGCCTTTGGTTTTACCTGCGCCAATCAAGGTGCTTTGTCTACTTGTTTGCCTAACCGCGAGATTCCCTGGCAGCGTGTTTATCACAATTCGCACCTTATTCCCGTCATTATAATGCTTATCAATAGCCGTTCGTATCTTTCCGTCGGCTCCCTTTATTTGGTAGGTAATATTCCCTTCGTCGCTGGCCGTACTAGCATCGGCCATGCCGTCAATCCCATTCACAAAGTTCATATACTCCTTATCGCGCTTATACAGTTCGGGGTTGTACGTATAATATAAGGTGTCGCCCTGCTGCCTCACTTGTATAACCTGCTCCGGATAAATAACCGAACACTTAGACGCATCGCTAACATAGTTCACTTCCACTGCGAGAGTAAGGTTATATTCCTCTGCCAAGTCTGTACTAGACGAGTCTTCAAACTGAACCACCGCTATGGGGGCAATTGGTTTCTCGACAGTTCGTTCTAAGAAGATGGCCGTTTCGTCTACAGAGTCAGATCCCACGACATCTAATGCCGCCTTATCAAACGTTGCGCAAATGCCTATGAGCAATATCGACACAGCAAAATAGCCCACAACCCAAGCCTTAGACCCGTTGAACGAGAAATCGTCTACCACCTCCATCTCTTTAAAACAACTATAAGAAAGCCACCAAAGAAACGGAACAGAAACCCAGCCATAGGCTACTAGCACGCTTTCAAAGATATTATTATAGTTGCCGCTAGAAACCATCACGAGACCAAGCACCACGAAGGCCGTAATCCAAAAGAGGATGAAAAGGGTTAGCGTGGTTTTTAGTATGGAGCGCTTTACAAAGAGAATGCTGCCCAAGGCGTAAACGGCTGTACACCAAAAGTATACAAGCCAAGCATTGAAAAGCACTTCTCTGTCATACTCTTCTCCCCTCCAAATAGAGATAAACGCAATGGGCGTTTTGGGATATATGGCCGAGAAAAGCGCCACGCGAAGGCCATCGGCCACATACATGCACACTAAGAAACACACCAAATAAAGCGGTATGGAGATTACCCAGCGGGCAAGCCAGTTTTCAAAAGGCGTTACAGGAAAGGTCAACGCCCCAATACGTTCGGCTTTACGACGTGCACCACTGAGTATTTCGGAGGCAAAAAAGCAACCGGAAACCAGCAGGATAATCGAGAAAATGGGTAAAAGAATTCCCGCCGCCCTATCGTAAGACGTTTCATCCCTATCGTACGACACCGAGGCCATCCACAATTCTATTATCAACAGGCAGCCAAAGAGGATGGCCAAGCGCAAAAGGTTGGTGCGCCAACGTTCTACCAGCAGTTTATTGAGATAGGCCCAAAAGCGCGACGCGTTAAAGTTGTCGTTCATCTATTACTCCTCCTTATTCTGCTGTTTGTTGGTTAATGCGCTCGTTAAAATAGCGTTCAAGGTCTATCTTTCCATCGGGGAAAATACTCTGCATGTCGGCATTGGCCAATATCTTGCTGTTGTCGAACATCACAATGTGGTCTAGCACCTGTTCAATGTCCTTCACTTGGTGTGTAGAAACCACGAAGATGCTCTCAGGCGTGCGCCCCTCGGTAAGGAATTTTCTAAACTGCGCCTTCCCCGGAATGTCCAACCCATTGGTGGGTTCGTCCATTAATAGCACGCGCGTGTGCGTAGCCATAGCAAAACTCATGAACACTTTCTTGCCCTGTCCCAACGAAAGGTTACCCAGGTGCGTGTCTTCGGTCATGCCGAACACATCTAGATAACGCCGCAAATCGTCGTGAGAGAAACGCGGATAGAACACGCTGTTAACGCGAATATACTCTGACAGCGACACGCGCGGCAGCTCGTACTCGTCGGGAACGATGAAGATGTCGGCAGTGGTTGATGGTTTTCGCCACCGCACGTTGATGTCGTTGAACGTAACTTGTCCCTCGTCGGGCCTCAACAAGCCCGACATAAGGTAGAGCAAGGTGGTTTTACCTGCGCCATTGGGGCCTAACAAGCCGTAGATATGGCCTGGTGAAAAACGCGTGGAGAAGTTGCTGAAGATGACATTCCCCGATTTCTGATATGCAAATGAGAGGTTTTCTATTTCCAACATGGTGTATGTTTATCGCATGAAAAGCTTATTTTAGATTGTATCGATGCGCTTGCCCCATCAGTCCGACCTCCTATCGTGCCGCGACATGTGCCGGGCATAAAGCGTACTTCCCATCGGAGTGGCGCACAGATGGTGGCAAATTTCGTAAAAAAAATGTTATCTTCCAAGCGTTTAACAACATTTCTTACCACATATGGAGAAAAAGAACAGCCAACTTCGGCATACAACCAACTTCTCAACTTGTTAACTCGCCTACTCGTCTACCTATCACTTTTTGTCCGTTTTTCAGCACGTTTTTTAACATTATGAGTGCCTTTTTATCCACCAATCTCCAACCAGGCCGCAAATAATCGATTCTCGCGAAGGTTTGTTTGGATGCAAAAAGGGGTCAACATGCGATGCTGGGAAAATGAATTTTTATTTAAGATAACCGTCATTTACACCCATTTTGGGGCTATCTGCCGCTAAAAGTAGTGCGTTTTGGTGCTAAATGCAATGCAATATGCCGCTAAATGCAGTGCGTTTTGGTGCAAAATGCAAGGCATTTTGGTGCAAAATGCAGTACAAAATGCTGCTAAGTGCAAGGCAAAAAGCATAAATATCCGCCGCAATGGTATAAATACAACCTGCTTGAGCCATGAAAAACATGACTAAAAAGGGCAAAACGCCCATTAAAAAGTAGGGTTTTAGGGGTAAAAAGCTGGTAATTGGGGGCTAAATAAATGTGTGTTGGCGACCAACTAGAAAGGCTAAATGGTGCAAAATGCAGGTTGTATGCTTAAAAATGGACAAAATACAGGGCGTAAAAGAGTAGAAAAAGTGGCTATTTGCCTACTTTTTGACCTACATTTTCGCTAGAACGGAGCGAAAAATAGAGAGGCTTTGTAAAAATAAAAATAATAATTTAAGTTTTTGAGTTGATAAGTTTTTAAGGTGGTGAGTTGGTGAGTTGGTGAACTTTTGAGTTTTTGAGTTGATAGGCTTTTGAGTTGGTAAGGTTGTAAGTTGATAAGTTTTTGAGTTGGTAAAGTTGTGAGTTAATAAGGTTTTGAGTTTTTGAGTTGATAAGTTTTTGAGTTGGTGAGGTTGGCAAGTTTGTGAGTTGGTGAGTTGACGAATTAGGGATTTGTTGGGTTTTCGTGAGTTTACAAGCCAGTGAGTTGGTTTGTACCACACTTCGTTTACGCCAGTAGGGTTTACCTTGTGTTGGCATCACAAAGACAACGAACTTCTCTTACTTTATGGCCACATTAAATGTAAAGCCGACTTCCTTGCCTATATTGAAAACAGAATGCAATTGAGAGCGTTATCAGTAAAGCCTTTTGATAATGGCACATCGGTATAGTTAACTTGCTAAGTGGGTGGTTAAAAGACACTTTGATGCCTTGTGTTTATTAGCTATAAGCCTTAAATAAACCTTAATTGCGCTGGTTTAGTAAACGAAATAAGTTAAATTTTATTACTATTTTTCTTCTTGTTTATGATATGTAACCACAAATAAGCATATTTTCGCTATATTTGCGACAGACCTAATAGTGAACAATAAGGAAACTTTATACGGAAATTGCAATCTATACATCAACCATATTAATAAATAACTATGACCCAAAAAGCAAGAAAACTAAGTAAAGCTGCGCGTGTA
>ERZ773043.1561-NODE-1561-length-12789-cov-14.774148_pt1 | contig 12789 bp, 15 predicted proteins | sample MGYA00580636_ERZ773043 | MGnify/ENA primary metagenome ERZ773043 (study PRJEB29015, sample SAMEA2737992) | human oral metagenome | biome: human oral; feature: human-associated habitat; material: dental | place: China | collected 2065 ... | reverse complement strand
TGTCAACTCTGCTACAAGCTCTTCCTTGGCATAAGTAGGATTGCCAAACTTACCACTCATGTTTCTGTTTAACCTCATTGGACTTCCTGTTGAATGCGCCATTTCATGCAACATCGTTGCGTAATAGGCCATACCATCCTTATATATACTGTCTTGGTCAAGCCCCTTTTTGAATTGTGACTTGTTTGGAATAACAATGACATCAGGGCTTGGAGTGTAATAAGCATCATTGCTTTGCTTTTCTGCATGTATGGGGCAGACCCATTCCTGCTTTTCCACCATTCTGTCGAGGGATAGGTTCTCGTACATCCCTTGCGTGTCTTCTCGATGCTCAGCCTTAAACTTGTCAACAAGTCCATCATACCTTTCTTTATTGACTACTTCGAGGTTGGTTTGGTCTATGTTAAAGACGCTATAAGCCTTGAGAAAGGGAAACACTTCCATTTTCTCTTGTTGCGCTTTTGGCATCAATTCGTAATCTTCCTTGCTAACCCTCTTGCCATTCTCATCCTTTATGGATAAATCCCAGTAGACAACGGGGAAAGATGTCGCCCCTTTGTTTATACGGAGCTTTTCTTTCGTGGCCTGCAAGAATGTCATGAATACTGGCGTTTTGAAGTCGTACATTCCAGCATACATTTGCAAGAAGAACGCATTTGCACCCGAATATGTTCTCCCTGCCAGGTTTTGAGGTGCATCTCCAAATGCGTTACCGCCTATCCACCCTTGCTTCCAGCCATTTCCTTTCAGCCAACTTTTCCTTTTCACTTTCATCAACACTTGAAATTACAAGATAATACACTTCATCTTTTACTATTTTCAGCTCTTCATAATAAGTTTTATCAAGCTCAGAAATACCATCAATAAAAGTTCCTTTTAACTTTATCGGCACTGTACCTAAAAATGTATTTACTTTTTTCAAGTTCTTTAATTCTTTAGGATTTACATCTAGTCGTTCCCACAAATCAATTTCATCATAACGCATGTATTTTTTAGAAATTTCCGATTTTATTTGTGAATATTGTGTTCCAATTTTATTCAGTTCTGAAGAAACTTTCTTCCAGTCATAACTCAATGCTTTTTTTGCCAATTCATCAAATGTATAATTTTCATTTCCATGAATAACATCTCTTAAACGTGTTTTTCTTTCATCATATTTTTTAATAAGAGAAATCGCATTGCTTAACTGATAAAGACGTTCATCAATGTGTGTCAGCTCTTCATTATTTACATATTTAGTAACACCTTCAACAGCATCTTTACTAAGTTCCCCATTTTCATCATGCAACTCAATATCTACAAAATTTACTTCTTTAAATTTTTGAAGTTTCTTTAATACTTTAGCTCTTTGTTCTGCGAAAACAACTAAATCAAATTTGCTCATTTTAACTATTGCCATTATTTCACAATCCTCTCTGCTAATAAATTAACAACTTCATCTATTTTCTTTTCGTCAATTTCAAGAATTTTGTTTACATTTTCTTCTTCACTGCTCAAAAGAGATTTTACTCTTTTTTCAGCATCATTCATTGACTCTTTTTTCAAATTTTCTACTTCAAGATTTGTCTCAGAAATTAGTTTATCGCCGTCATCTTTTATTTTCTGCTCAATATTTTTCAAAATATCTTTTGCCTTTTCATTTGCGTCAGCAATAATCTTATCTGACTCACTTTCAGCATCTTTTATTTTTTGTAAAACTTCTTTTGCCAAGATATAACCTCCTTCATAAATTATTTTTATTATTACTTATGTTTTATTTTTTTATAAATAATAACATAAAAATAACTTGACTGATTAGTCATTATATATACTATGTTATCAATTTTTTTGGCTATTGTCAAGAATTTTTCCATTCCAGCTTTTAAGTATTTTTATAGTAAAATCAGCTTAAAATTTTTAATATAAATAAAAAAATATAACACTTGTTTTATGTTATATTTCTTGTTTTTATTTATTCAGATTTATGTATTCAGGCGAATTAGGAACATCAATCCCTTCTGCCCTTGCCGCCTCTTCCATACGTTTTGAGTCGTTATTGCCGATAAATTCATCATCAAGCCTTGCAACTTCCTTTTTCAGTTCCAGAAGCTCTCTTTCCTTTTTAACCTTTTCCTTTCCTAAATCAGCAATATTATATGCAACGAAGGATCTTAGAAGCGCCACCATCGTTACAATCATAACATATATCATAACTGTCTTTATAGCCTTCTTATCTAGTCCTGCAGTTCTGGAAAGCTGTTTTCTCACTTCCTTAGGAGCTACTATTCTTTCTCTTCTTGCATCTTCTTGTGATCTTGCTGTATTTGTCATTTTTGGAACATCAAGGATTTCCATTTGCATTTTTTTGTTTTTTGAAACACCATTCATAACTGTTTATTCACTCCTTTCAAAAATTCTCAATTTTGCTGAATGTGCCCGATTGTTTTCTTCTAATTCTAATTTTTTAGCAATAATTGGTTTTTTTGTAATTATCTTTCCCAAACTTTTTTTGTTGCATACACAAATTGGTATATCTTTTGGACAAGTACACGGATATTCATATTCACGAAATTTTTCCTTTACAATTCTATCTTCCAACGAATGAAAAGTAATTACTAGTAACCTACCATTCTTATTAAGTAGTTCTACTGCTTTATCCAATGTTTCGCTCAGCACTTCAAGCTCCTTATTTACAAAAATTCTTATAGCTTGAAATGTTCTTTTGGCAGGATGCCGTTTCATACTTTTTCCTATTGATTTTATAACAATATCCGCAAGTTCCAATGTTGTTTCGATTGGCTTATTTTTCCTATATTCTACAATTTTTTTTGCAATTTTACGAGATTTTGGCTCTTCACCGTACTTATAAATAATATCTGCGATTTCTCTTTCAGAAAAATCATTAATAACTTCGTAAGCACTTATTTTTAGGCTGCTATCCATACGCATATCCAGACGTGCATCAAATCTATATGAAAAACCTCTTTCAGCATTATCCAGTTGATTTGAAGAAACTCCTATGTCCATAAGTATTCGGTCTACTTTTTCAAAGCCTGCAAGATAAACAGCTGTATCAATATTTCTAAAATTATCTTGAAATATCTGCAGTTTGTATCCGTATTTTTCAAGCCTTTTTTTTGCAAACTCAATAGCTTCCGTATCCTGATCAATTGCAACAACTTTTGAATTTTCAGAAGAATTTTCTAGAATACCCTCTGTATGCCCACCGCCGCCAAGTGTACAGTCAACATAAACAGCGTCTTTTTTTGTTATTATATTATCAATCACTTCGTCAAACAGCACGGGCTTATGGTATTCCATATTTTCTTCCTTTCTTAGAAATTTTTAAAATATACAAATCTAGAATTTATAAAGCTTTTTAAAATCAATTTTAGAATGCAAACTAATTTCATGCAAACTCCTAAATTCCTCATTTATTTTTGGTTTTATTTTTAAAATTATTTTAAAATAGCCGTATATTGTACTTAAATCAATAGTTTGTAATCTTGTTAATTATCAAATCATTTTATTTCTTTCATAATTACTGAAACATTTTAGCATACTTTTCTTATTTTTTCCATATAACTTTTTAAAATTTATACTTTTATTTACAAATTTATTTATAAACAATCTCATTAGCAATCTTTTCTGCTTCTTTTTTGCACAAAAGTTCACTAATAATTTCAAAGGCAAAATCCAATGCAGTTCCTGCACTTCTGCTCGTTATAACATTGCCATCTGTAACAGCTCTGTCTTTTCCTAAGACTGCCTTCCCTTTTACCAGTTCATTTTCACACGCTGGAAAACACACTGCATTTTTCCCTTCCAAAATTCCAAGACTAGATAATACCGTAGGTGCCGCGCATATTGCCGCAATTTTTTTATTTTCATTGTCTTTTGAAAATTTTAACACATTATCCAACAGTGTCTGTGAATTAAAATAATTTCCGACTCCAGGACCACCAGGTAATATCAGCATATCGTATTCAGAAAAATCAATTTCATCAATTATCTTATCTGCCAGTATTTTCATTCTTCTCGCACTCTCCACAAGGTTATCCTTTGTGATTGAAACTGTATCTACAGTAATTCCTGCCCTTTGAAGCAAATCAATTGGAGTTACTGCCTCAATTTCTTCAAATCCGTTTGCCAAAAATACTGCCACTTTTTTCTTTTCCATATTTTTCACTCCTTAACTATAGTAAAATTATTTTAAAATCAGGCTTAAAGGACATAACTATTTATTTGAACTGCACGAATATCTAATTTTAATACTGATTTTAAAAATAAACAGTAATCCTGTTTTCAGGGCAAAAAAAGGCTAACAAACTAACTAGCCTTTTTTATTATCATTTATTATACTTTTGCTATAACTTCTTCAGGTGTATCTTGCTGTAAAATTAAGTCTCTAAATTTTTTCGCATCTGCATAATTACTGTTTCTGATTATTTTCTTAACAGTTAATCCTGATGATGCGCTCATACTGAATGAATCAAGCCCCATTCCTAGCAATAGTTTAGTTGCTCTTTTATCTCCAGCAAATTCTCCACACATACTAACATTTATATTTGCTCCATGCGCAGCGTCTATTACTTTTTGAATAGCTTCTAGTACCGCAGGGTTAAATGAGTTGTATAAGTTTGCAACCATTTCATTTCCCCTATCTACCGCTAAGAAATATTGTGTCAAGTCGTTAGTTCCAATTGAGAAGAAATCAACTTCTTTTGCAAATTTGTAAGCAATAATAGCTGTTGAAGGAGTTTCAACCATTATTCCTACTTTTATGTTTCTATCATAAATTTTTCCAATTTCATCAAGTTCTCTCTTACATTCTTCCAAAATAGCATTTGCTTTTCTTATTTCATTAACTGAACTAATCATTGGGTACATAATTTTGATTTGTCCATATTGAGATGCTCTTAAAATCGCTCTTAACTGAGTTTTGAACATATCTTTATTTTCTAGCGAAATTCTGATTGCTCTATATCCTAAGAATGGATTTAATTCTTTTGGTAAATCTAAATACGGTAATTCTTTATCTCCACCAATATCCATTGTTCTTATTGTTACAGGTTTTCCTTGCATTTTTTCAGCAACTACTCTGTATGCTTGATATTGTTCTTCTTCTGTTGGGAAGTGATCAGAATTCATAAATAAAAATTCTGTTCTATATAATCCAATTCCTGTTGCTCCTGACTCAATTACAGCGTCAACATCATTAGGGCTTCCAATATTTCCCCAAATATCAACTTTTCTACCATCAAGAGTAACTGCATCTTCATGAATTAATTTTTTCAATTCTTCTTTTTCTTTTCTTATCGCTTCTTGTTTTTTAATATACTCATTTACCAAGTCTTCAGATGGTTCCAGGTATAATTCTCCAGTTTCTCCATCCATAACAACAACTTCACCATCTTTTACTTCAGCAAGTATTCCTTTTACCCCAACTACTGCCGGTAATTCAAGTGATCTTGCCATGATTGCAGAGTGAGCTGTTTTTCCTCCAATTTCTGTAATAAATCCTATACAGTTTTCCAAATCCAATTGAGCTGTGTCAGATGGAGTCAAGTCTTCAGTTACAACGATTGTCCCTGGCTCTAAGTTGCTCAAGTCATGAATTTTCATTCCTAATAAATTTTTTAGCCATCTTTTACCTATATCTTGTAAATCAGCGGCTCTTTCTCTTAGGTATGGATCATCTAATTGTGAAATCATATCACAATATTCATTAATTCCATCGTGTAACGCTTTTGCAGCTGGAAGTCCTTCTCCTTTAATTTTATCTTCAACTTCCATAATCAAATCTTCATCCTCAAGAAGCATAATATGACCATCGAAAATTGCTGCTTTGTCTTCTCCCATTTTCTCTTTCACTTTTTCTCTAATCGCGATTAATTGTATTTTAGATTGTTTCAATCCATCTCGCAATTTCGCTAATTCAGCCTCAATTGTTGAATTCTCAGTTTTAGTTTCTGGGATAACAATCTCCTCTGCGATAAAAAGTAATACTTTACCTATAGATACTCCCTCTGAAGCACCAATTCCTGTCATTCTTTTCATTGTTTTCTCCTCTATATATAATTTTTTATTACAAACAAACTTAAAAAGCTATAATCTCCCTCTATTAGCCTTTATATAATCCCTCAATATCTTAACAATTTCACCTTTTCCAAACTTTGTTGCCATATCCATAGGAGTTCCGCCATGCTTATCAGTAATTGTAGGATTAGCACCGTATTGCAGCAGCATTTTTACTATTTTCACATTTTCCTTTAACGTCGCATCTTCGAGCGGTGTCCATCCATCTACAGTACTTCCAACATTTGCAAGTCTTGAATCTTTTTTTAACAAAGTTTCCACAGCTTCTTCATTTTCATAGTATGCAGCTGTTCCAAGAGTCGTTCTATTAAAAATTGGATGCGTTTCATAAAGATTTGCTCCATTTTCAATTAGAAGTTTTAAAATTTCATGATTTTTGGCTTCAATAGCAACAATAATCGGAGTATATCCGTCCTGGCTCTTAGCATTGACATCAACCAGCTTTCCTCCTCCTTCAAATAACGAAGCTTCATCTAGATTGACTCCGTATACTCCTGCAGGCCTGTTTACAATTTCATCTGTTATCCTTTTACGGTTCGCAACATTTTTTTCAGTTGCAAGATAAAACTGCACATATTTATTATTATGCCTGCGGATAGCATCAAATACTGACTTTAGTTGCTTTTCCTTCTCATCTGCCTCTCTTTTTTTTGTTACAAGATTTTCTCCATTATTATATTTAAAAGTTATAGGAAACACTGCATGACTAAACATTGTCAAAATTATAGCAAAAACTGCCTTATTTCCTTTAAATAAAAAAAACTTTTTCACTTTTATACCTCGCTAGTAATATTATACCATATCATTTTAAAAGTGCAAATATTTTTTCCTATTTTTTACTAAACTTATACTATTTAGGCGAGGTTTAGTATAAATATTTTATAAGAAAAAAAATATTTCCCTTTTTTATTTAAAGAGAAATATTTTATATTTTTCTTTCATTTCAATCTTTATACAAAGCTATTTTATAGAATCATCATAATTCTTAGCCTGTCTGAAATAGAAGCAAATATGCCCATTCTGCCTGCTTTAAAAAAATTATTTAGAAAGACTGTCGTACCTTTTTGCAAGCTTCAAAGCTCTTTCTTCTGTCATAGAAAGTCCAGTTCCAGCCGCTCCAAACACAGCCATTTTAGGTCCATCCTCTTCATCAGCTAATGCCTTTTTTATAGCTGCTTTTCTATCATTTATCCATTTTGTCTGTTCAGCCTTAAATTTCGACTGTTCTTTCGCTGGTAATTTTTTCAAAATTAAATCATACACTTTGTTCATTTCTTTTTCCCATTCATCTGTTAATTCAGAACTGGCATTCAACATATCTGCTGTCGTTCCTTCAAACTTTGATTCAAGTCTTTCTTCCGCAACTTTCATACGTTCCTTTAATCCATCTTCATATTTTCCCGCAAATGCAACTGCTCCTACAAGCAACATTCCTATTATTAATAATATTTTTTTCATAAATTTCTCCTCCTAAAGTACAAATGTTATATTTTATTTACTTTTATTTAATCCATCGTATTTTTTAGCCAGTTCCAAAACTCTATTCTTTGTTATATCTAATCTCTCGTTAGCAGCTAATTCTCCAGCCATTCTTGGTCCTTCTTCTTCTGTATATTTATCGTATGCTTTCTGAACTTTAATTTCTCTATCTTTTAGCCATTTCGATTGTTCAGCCTTAAATTTCGACTGCTCTTTTGCTGGTAATTTTTTCAAAATTAAATCATACACTTTATTCATTTCTTTTTCCCATTCAGTATCCAAATCTAGTGAAGCATTTATCATATCAGCTCTTACTCCGCTATCCCATCCAGTCTGTGCTTTTTCTTCCGCAGCTTTCATTCTTTCTGTCAATTCATTTTCATAATTTCCTGCAAATACAGTTGCTCCTAAAAGTAATAATCCCGCTATTAGTAATTTTCTCATTTTTTATCAACTCCTATTTTATTTTTTTATATTTTGTATTAAATCATAAACTCTTTTTTTAGTCAACTTAATTTTAAATAAAATCCAGATATTAATTATATCCTGTTGGACAATAATCCTTTAATATAAATGTATCAACTATATTTCCATCCTTGTCATATTCCACTAATGTCTGAAATCTTTTATCAAATGTATATCTTCTAATATGTTCAGCATCTCCAGATCCAGTAGTAAAACCATTTTTTGTTACAGTAGTTATAGGTGTTTCCCATCCTCCATCATCTTCACCTTGGAAATACCACTTTCCATTTTTTTGAACAATTTCAAACAGTTGATCACACCAATATCCTTTCACTTTATTCATATTAAAGTCTGTATCTACTGTCACTTTTGTTTTTTTCCCTTCAGGCAGTTGGATAGTAAGTATCTGATCTGTATCATTTTTAGCAAGTATTACCAAAGTTTTCATTTTCGTATCGTAAGCATAAGTTTCTTTATCAGTATTTTGATAATCTGCTGAAAATTTTCCATTTTTCCCTAAAAGTATTGGAGCTGTATCTGTTTCATAGTCCCCAAATGTTCGTGTCGCATACCATTTTCCATTTTTTTGGAATATTTCAACATTTTCGTATTTTCCCGCCACCTTCTCCAAATTGTGTTTTCCATCTGTTGTAACTTTTACTGCAAACGCTGGTATTGCTGCTAATGCCATAATCAAAAATAATACTTTTTTCATAATTTTTACCTGCTCTTTCTGTTTAAGTTTATCATTTAATAATTTTTCATTTTTTAATCACAATTTATTTGTACAATTTATAATAATCACGATATAATTTATACATTTCAGGATTATCCTCAGGGAATCTTCTCAAAGTTTCAGGATCATCAACTTTATCGTAGTTTTCGTCACGCACAATACTGATTATTCTTTTCGTTTTTCTATTCAAAATTACTGGTTCTTTTAATTTTGTATCGTATCCAACACAGATATATTCATCACAAAGTACGTTTTTTTCCTTAACTGCATCTGAAATTTGTGATGGCTCATTTTCATCCCCAGTATCAGAAGCGTAATCCCAGAACTGATACTTTCCATTCTTCAATTTTTTAATCTCTATTGAAGTGTCATCAGCTGTTATTGTTCTTTTTAACAATATTTCCTCATGTAATTTCCCATCACTTGTAAAAGGTAAATCATAGCCTTTGTAACTAAATTCTTCCTCTGAAAACCCAATAACTCCTATCAATAGCAATAATGCCATAATAATTTTTTTCATTTTCGTTTCCTCGCTTTCTATTTTTCTTCTTTGTCTATTTTTACACTACCAATATATCATAATTTTATTAAAGAAAAATGAGAGTTTTTCTTTTACTTCTTATTTTTTCTAGTCTGCTTTTACTGTTTCATAAATTTTATTTTTATCTTTTATTTCATATACACCTTTTTCATGATTATATTTCATATCAAAACTTGCATAATCAGCACCTGTCAGAACTTTACCTTTAAAATAGACATTTCTTCTTCCTTTTGCATATTCCGTATCGCCATACGCACGAAACTCATGGCTTTCTGCTTTTTCAAGTTTTTTAAATGCACCTTCATCTGTATCTAAGTAATAAACTACATCGTATTTATTTATATATTTGTCATTATATGTTGATAAATTATATGGATCAACCTTAGGAGCATCTTTTATTTTTACAAGTTTATGATTTTTTACAAAATACATACTGTCCTTATCATGATACAAGTTAGTTTTGATTGCTAACTGTGAAAGATTTTCAATATCCACTTCCTTACCATCTATTGGAGCTATACTTCCATCTTTCTCAACAATGTAAAATCCATTTTTATCTTCTATAAGAAAATTATCAACTAATCTGTTTATTTTCTTAAATGTCTTTACATCTATACCTTTTAATTTCTTGTTTTCATAATAGACATTGTTTTTATCTTTTGAATAATAATTATTTACTACAGATTTAAAATCATATGTTAATTCAAATGTGTTTTTATCTGCTCCTTCTATTTTTTTATTTCTATAATAAACATTATTTTTATCCTCTATATAAGGAAGTTCTATTATCTTAACAGTATCTTTATCAATACCCAATATCCTCTTACCTTCCAAATAAATATTATTTTTATCTTTTGAAAAACCGTCACTTCCTATTTGGAATGTAGATAAATCTGCTCCTATTATTTTTCTACCTGAGTAATAAATATTATTTTTATCTCTCGTATATAATTTGTTTATCACTTCAAAAGTTTGACTATCATATGGCAATTTTTCCAGTACCAAATTATCGCTATCTCCATCAATAAAATAAATTCCATTTTTATCTTTTAGATATTGACGTACACTTCCGCTAACATTTATAATTTGAAAAGTAATTGGATCTAGCTCTTCTAATTTTTTCCATCCTCTATTTTCCCAAACATAAACTCCATTTTTATCTTTTGAATATGTAGCATCTATTTCCTGAAATGTTGCTTTATCTATTTTTGTATTACTTCCTGCATAACTTACATTTACCGCTAAAATCATAATTACAAATATTTTAAAAATTTTGTTTTTCATATCAAATACCAATCCTTTGTTAATTTTTAATCAAATTAAAAATATTATTTATTATTTAACTGATCATATCTTTTTGCAAGTTCCAAAGCTCTTTCCTCCATTTTGCTTACCCAAGTGTTTCCTCCCATAACTCCTGATATTGTTCCACCTTCTGCTTCTTTGGTAGCTTCTTCAGCATTCTTTTCTACTTCTTTCTTCCAATCTTCCTGCTCCTTTTTCAATCTTGCCTTTTCACTATCAGATAATTTTGCTTCAAGCAATCCATAAACTTTTTTCATTTCTGCTTCCAAAAGTTCTTCCTGTTTTGAAACCGCATTATTCATTTCTGCTGTTACACCGCTATCCAGTCCTGGCTGAACCTCTTTTTGGATATCCTCTATTCTTTTTTTTAGACTTATTTCATAATTTTTATTGCTATTCTGATTTTGTGTATTATTTTCAGAAATATTGGAAACTGTCTGTTTATTATCAACCTTTGATTCAGACACATCATCTTTTCCAGATTTTGAACACGCTACAATTCCCGTTAATAACAGCACTGCTATTAAAAATAATTTTTTCATGATTTTCCTCCATTTTCTTATTCTTTCTATTAGTTATTATACCACATTTTTATTAACAAAAAATGAGAACTAAGAATTAATCATTTTTTATGTTTTTCTATAATTCTAAAAACTTAAATTTTTTTAAATTTTCTTCATAAAATTTTTTATCTTTATTTCTATGCTTATTATTTATTTCCTTCAGCAGAACTATATATTCATTTATCCATTCTTTATACTCATAACCCATATCTCCCATATATTTAATATTATCTTTGAATTTTTGATAATTATTGAAAAAGTAATCAAAAGTTTCTTTGTCATTACCTTGTCCAATATAAGCATTAAGAATATATAATTGGAAGTTTCGCCCTTCATAGTCATTTGTCAGTTCAGTTTCTTCAGGCTTTTGCCCCAAATCTTTTGCTATCCTGTGTATCAAATCCGTAGTTATAAACTCATAATTATAGTATTTTGGATCTCCTTTCAAATATAGCTCTATTGCCTTTTTTCCAGCTTCAATTGTTTTTTTATAATCTTTTTTATATTTGAAATAATGATAAAGTCCATCATAACTTACAGGATCTTCAGGATAAAGTTTTATCAACTGCTCTGCTGTTATTTTCAAATTTTCATAATCTTCATAATCTCTGTATCTTCTTATAAGATTTTCATATCCTTTTTGGAATTTTGGATTTATTTCTATCGATTTTTTATAATAACTTATCGCTGTAGAACGCTCATCCTGTGCAAATGCAACCTTTCCCAAGGCCGCTACTGCCAAATAATTTTTTTTATCCTCTTCTATAGCCTTTATAAACTCATCTTTTTTCCGTTTCAGAGGTATATCTCCACTTAAGGCTGTTTTATTAGCTGATATAAATGTCTCTATTGATTTTCTGTTTATTCCAGCTTTTTGCAGTTCATTTCTTATTTCATTTTCAGAATAGTAGTCAAATTTCCTATTATTTTTAGCAGACGATGTCATGTTCACTTCAACAGCTCTTTGATTTTTTTGATTAACTTTGCTTTTTCCAGTTTGATAAGCCGCATACGACATCACACCAATTATTATTGTTAATACAGCTATTTTTTTCTTATTCATTGCCATACTCCCTTTTTAACCATTCTAAACTTTTATTTCTTCTTACTCCTTTTTAAATACACCTTTTTACCATTCAGGGTAAATTATTCTCATATCATCTTTATCTAAAAATACGGCTTTCTTTAATTTTGTATCATATCCAATACAAACATTCTCATCACAAATTACATTTTTTTTCAAAGTTGCTTCTCTTACTATTACTGAAGTTTCCACTTTACCAAAGTCTTCATCTTGAGATTCATAATAACCTGTAATTTCATATTTTTCTTTACCTATCTTTTTTATTCTGATATCCGTATCTTCCGAATGAATATTTCTATTTATCAATTTTTCTTCATGCAGCTTTCCATCAGTTGTAAAAGGTAAATTCATTCCTTCTGCAGCATAATTTATCGCTCCTATCAACAATGTTACCATTAATAATGTCTTTTTCATATAAATTTCCTCCATTCACTATCTTTAATTGCTATTCTATTATGCTATACAATTTATAAAAAAAATACAAACATATACTTGCTTTCTTTTAAACATAAACTAGTTCATATTTCCATTCAAGGCA
>ERZ773043.1550-NODE-1550-length-12873-cov-4.411531_pt1 | contig 12873 bp, 8 predicted proteins | sample MGYA00580636_ERZ773043 | MGnify/ENA primary metagenome ERZ773043 (study PRJEB29015, sample SAMEA2737992) | human oral metagenome | biome: human oral; feature: human-associated habitat; material: dental | place: China | collected 2065 ... | reverse complement strand
TTGCATGTGTTAGGCACGCCGCCAGCATTCATCCTGAGCCAGGATCAAACTCTCCGTTAAAAATCTACTTTGTATCAAAGTATTAAGGCTCTACAAAAATATAAACTGACGATGATATTGCACAATCAAATTGTTAAAGATCATGGTCGGGTTTGTGTACCGCTTTCGCTTCACCTAACAAATTAGCGTGATTGTCGCTTGGCTCGCACTCCAGCAACCAGACTGATACTCATCTTACCTGATATTAGTGGTCAGGTCAAGGGTTATTAGCAATTATCTTGTAGCGAAAATTACAACAAATGTTACAATCGCGCCCACGGCCGCCCCAGCAAGCATTTCTGGCAGTGTATGGCCATGTGCCACCCTAATCGTCGACAGCTTTGGATAATCTTTTCGCACCACTCTATTGAGCAAGTCACCTTGCTGTCCAGAGGAAAATCGCACCATCACCGCATCATATAATACGATTGCCGCGAACCACGCAGCCAGGCCAAACAGCGGACTTCCCCACCCCTGGTAGTAGCCGATGGTCAGCGCAAGCGACACTACCGTTGCACTGTGAGCACTCGGCATACCGCCCGAAAACAATACCGGCGAACGAGGGTTCGACTGCGTAACTCGACGATTACGGCCAAACAGCCGGGCCAGATGCTTTGATGACTGCGCTACAAACCACGCGATGCCCGGTATCAGGATGTATTGCATCGGCACTTGGCTAGTCCTCCTCGTCTGGACGTTTCTCCATTAGGCCAATCGACGACACCGCGTCACCATCACTCAACCGCATAATCGTCACACCCTGGGTTGTTCGACCGAGCAACTTGATGTCACTCAAGCCCAGACGAATTGTTTGACCATTTTGCGACACCAACAATGCTTCGTTCATCGTCGGATCAATCGTCTGTACTGAAATAATTGGGCCCGTCTTTGCTGTCACAATCGCCGCTTTAATACCCACTCCGCCACGCTTATGGCTCGGGAAGTTCGTCACCTTTGTACGCTTGCCAAAGCCTTTTTCGCTAATAACTAGCAGTGTCTGGTCGTCACTCGTCACAATATCCATACCAACAACACAATCATTTGGGCGCAGGCGCACGCCGCGCACACCACGAGCCGCTCGACCCATCGGCCGGGCATCCTGTTCGTTGAAACGAATCGCCTGGCCAGCTGATGTTGAAATAATTACATCACTTTTGCCATCTGTTTTCTTGATCCAGCGCAGCTCGTCACCATCATCTAACTTAATGGCAATAAGCCCGTTCGTCCGGATATTGGCGTAGTCGCCAAGCGGAGTCTTTTTCACCGTACCATGCTTAGTCGCCATAAATAGGTAGCCCTGGTCACTAGCGTTCTTCTCGTGTTTAATGATAGCAGTGATCTTCTCTTCTGGCTGCAGCTGGAGCAGGTTCACCGCCGCCACACCTTTGGCACTGAGACTGGCAGCTGGTACTTCATACGCTTTCAGACGGAAAATCCGACCTCGATTCGTAAAGAACAACAAATAGTCATGGGTATTTGCTGGCACCACCTGGTCAATAATATCCTCCTCTTTGGTGGTCATGCCGCGCTTACCCTTGCCGCCACGGTTTTGCTTGCGATAGTCACTGAGCAGGGTCCGCTTGATGTAATTCTCGCCGGTTAGCAAAATGACCGCTTCCTCATCTGGAATTAGCTCCTCATCAGAGAACTTACCCAGTTCGTGGTTGATAATTTTACTCCGCCGCTCGTCGCCATACTTTTCCTTCATCTCTAGGAGCTCAGTTTTGATGATGTTCAAAATCTCTTGCTCATCGGCCAGGATGGCCTCTAGTCTTGCAATCAGCTTCAGGAGCTCACGAAGCTCATTCTCGATCGCTTCACGTTCAAGCCCAGTCAGGCGTCGCAACTGCATCGCCAGGATAGCTTTTGCCTGAATCTCGCTCAGTCCGAACTTAGCGCGCAGGTTCTTCTCTGCCTCATCCTGAGTTTTTGAAGCACGAATTGTCTTGATCACCTCGTCGATATGATCTAGCGCAATCTTGTAGCCCTCTAGGATATGCGCCCGTGCCTTGGCCTTTTTCAGTTCAAATTCTGTACGACGACGCACTACAGATTGACGGTGCTTGATAAACTCGCTCAAAATATCATGCAAGCCTAAAATCCGTGGCTGCATGGTATTGACCAGTGCCAGCATGTTGTAATTAAAACTTGTTTGTAAAGCTGTTAATTTATACAGCTGATTCAATACCTTTTTTGGATAGGCATCCTTTTTCAGTTCGATGACGATGCGGACCTTACCTCGAGAACTTTCATCACGCAGGTCAGCCAGTTGCACCCGCTTTTCTTTATGAAGCTCACCGATTTTTTCGATTAGTGTTGCTTTATTTACACCATATGGTATCTCCGTAACAACAATCTGGTGTCGGCCTCGTTTTGTCTCCTGAATCTCCGCCACTGCCCGCATCATTACACTACCGCGACCAGTCGCATATGCCTGACGCATTGGCGCGCCACCGTAGACAATCGCGCCTGTCGGAAAATCTGGACCCTTGACGTGTTTGAGCAAGTCATCCACTGTTGCTTCAGGATTATCAATTAATTCAATCGTCGCATCTACCAACTCACCTAGGTTGTGTGTCGGGATGCTGGTTGCCATACCGACAGCAATACCAATCTGGCCGTTCAATAGCAAGTTCGGTAATTTTGCCGGCAGCACAATCGGCTCACGCTCTGAACCATCAAAGTTATCCTTAAAATCAACTGTTTCCTTCTCGATGTCAGTTAGTAGTTCTTCAGCTGGCTTGTCGAGTCGCGCCTCAGTATAACGGTGGGCGGCCGGTGGATCTCCGTCCATCGAGCCAAAGTTTCCCTGACCTTGCACCAAGGTATAGCGCATCGCCCAATCTTGCGCCAAACGAACCATTGAATCATAAATCGCTGAGTCACCGTGCGGGTGATATTTACCCATCACATCACCGATGATACGCGCTGACTTGACGAACTTTGCAGTACTACGATTGCCGTTTTGGTTCATTGAATACAAAATACGGCGATGTACGGGCTTTAGACCATCGCGCACATCCGGTAATGCCCGATCAACAATGACACTCATTGAATAGCGAAAGAAATTATCCTGCATCACATGCTCGAGCCGACGTCGCTCCAAGCCTGTTGGCGTCTCGGTTACCATGTCTGGCGTCGCCTCAATTGACTCGTGGTCACTGGTTGGTTGCATCTGTTTGTCCTGATCACTCATGATTAAATATCCAAATCCTCCAAGTTAGCATTTTTTGCCCAACTTTGAATAAAGTTTTTGCGCAAACTCACATCATCGCCCATCAACCGTGTAAAGATCGCATCTGCTTCCTCGGCGTCTTCCACACTGACCTGAATCAGTACACGGTTCTCTGGATTCATCGTCGTCCCCCACAGCTGGTCGGCGTCCATCTCACCAAGACCCTTAAACCGAGAGATTGTTACGCCAGCCTGCTTGGTGACGTCTTGTTCATCGTCGATTGTTGTACCACGATTCTTCTTATCGGCAATCAGGCTCGCCAATACTTTGTCTTTTTCATCCTCATCATACGCATAAATCTTCTTCTGCCCACGGTTGATTGAGTATAGTGGTGGTTTGGCAAGATACACGTAGCCACCCTCAACCACCTCCTTCATATAGCGGAATAGGAAGGTCAGAAGCAACGTCGCGATGTGACTACCGTCAACATCGGCATCGGTCATGATGATAATTTTGTGATAGCGCAAGCCATTGATGTCAAACTGATCGCCAATCCCAGTACCAAAGGCCTGGATCATTGCCACAATTTCCTTGTTAGCAAACATCTTATCAAGCCGCGCTCGCTCAGTGTTCAACACCTTACCACGGAGCGGCAAAATTGCCTGAGTCTTACTGTCGCGGCCTTCTTTAGCTGAACCGGCCGCCGAGTTACCCTCAACGATATAAATTTCACTATCGCTCGGACTTTTGCTCGAGCAATCCCATAACTTACCTGGTAGCCCCATACCATCAAGTGCACCCTTACGGATCACATTGTCGCGGGCTGCTCGTGCCGCTTTGCGGGCTCGTGCCGCCAAGGTCGCCTTGCCGACAATTTTCTTAGCAATACTCGGATTTTCCTCGAGGTAATACGCAAAATACTCGTTCATCACCTGCTCAACATAGCGGCGCATTTCTGGATTGCCGAGCTTATTTTTGGTCTGACCTTCAAACTGTGGATCAGGCAATTTAACCAAGATAATCGCCGTCAAGCCCTCGCGAATGTCGTCACCAGTCAGGTTATCTTCCTTTTCCTTCAATAAGCCATTCTTACGCGCATAGTCGTTGATGACCCTGGTTAGCGCTGAACGAAAACCAACTAGGTGCGTACCGCCATCTGGTGTCAGCACATTGTTGGCGAACGGCTTCACCGTCTCAATGTAGGTATCGTTATATTGCACGGCAATTTCCACCATGCAATCTTCAACCTGCTTCTCAACATAAAAGACATCGTTTGATAAAACATCTTTGCCAATGTTGAGGTGTCTCACGTAGCTCTGAATACCACCCTCAAAGTAAAATGACTGTCGCTCACCTGTTCGATTGTCAATAACTGAGGTGTGCACGCCTTTGGTGAGGTATGCCTGATGGCGCAAATAACTAACCACCCACTTGTAGTCAAATTCCACTGTCTCCTTAAAAATCGTTGGATCTGGGTAGAATGTTATGCGCGTCCCGGTTGGCCGATCAGTTTTACCAACCTTCTTCAGTGGTTCAACGATACCACCAGTCGCAAACACCACACGGTACAGCTGCCCGTCTCGCACCACTTCAGCGATCATTTTGGTTGAAAGCGCGTTTACCACGCTTGAGCCTACGCCGTGGAGTCCAGATGACACTTTGTAGCCACCGCCGCCAAACTTACCGCCAGCATGTAGCACGGTCAGCACTGTTTCTAGAGTAGACAAACCAGTTTTTGGATGTTTATCAACTGGAATACCGCGCCCATCATCGGTCACCTGCACACCACCGTCTTCTAGCAGCACCACCTCTACTCTCGTCGCATGGCCCGCGATTGCCTCGTCGATTGAGTTATCAGCGATCTCCTTGATCAAATGGTGAATACCATCATATCCCGTGCTACCAATGTACATTCCCGGCCGCTTACGCACCGGTTCGAGACCCTCCAAAACCTGGATTTGCGAGCCATCGTAGGCTTGCTTATCTGTTTGTTTAGCCATGCTTCCCTCACTATTTCTGATTTGTCAGCTATTTACAACTCCCCCATTATACCGCAAAAAAAGTGTTCACTCAAGCTATTTGCGTAAAAGCGATCGCCGTGCTATAGTGGAGACGGAATTTTTACGAAAACATAAAACTAATGGAAAATAAGGAACGGCATGTTTAAGAAAATCGTCTCCCACCTCGCGTTTAGCCCAAGCCTCATCCAAGAGCTCGGCTTTTACGCGAAACGCCTCCACAAAGAGGAAATCACTCGCAAAACCGGTCTCATTCTGACCGCCCTAGCGCTCATCGTGCAGTCATTTGCCGTTTTCCAACCACCTGAATCTGCCAATGCCGCCAATGCTTCAGACCTCGTTTATGGCGGTATTCATACGAAATCACAGCTACTCGCCGCGTGGGACAATAACTCGCAAAATTATCGTGACATGCTGCAGCACGCTGGCATCACACGCGAGAACTTGGCGAGTGCTCGCGACTCTGAGATCAGTACTCGCAGCAGCGGCCGCGATAATGGCTGGCAGTCATGGAGCCGAGTTTCACGCTTCGGCCTTCAGCGCGGAGAAGTCCAGTTTCAGGTTGGTAGCTTAACGCTGTATTCACGACCAATGGCTGAATTTGACACCGGGCGCAACCGCAGCGGCTCAGGCTCATGGTATAAATCATTCGTCGGCACGACTAGCGAGGGCAAACCGTTTGCTATCATGAAGGCCTGCGCTAACATCATGCTCAAAGAGTTGCCAAAACAAAAACCGAAACCAACCGCCGCTTGTAAATTACTTGAGCGACCCGTCGTCACCGACCGTACCAAAGTCTCGATGACAGCGTATGGTGATGTCCAAAACGGTGCAACGATCGCTGGCTATACCTTCATCATTAAAAACTCAGCCGGCACAGAGGTGCTCCGCAAACGTGTCAATACCACCGCTACGAGTTCGTCATTACAGCACACACTCGACAAGGACGGCACGTATACCGTGTCCGTTATTGTCCACACCAGCCTCGGTGACCAGACGAACAGTGCCTGTGCTTCAACCTTTACGATCAGTCCAAAACCACGCTGTCCACTTAACCCAAGTCTGCCGATAGACCATCCCGACTGCCAGCCGTGTCCAGGCGACGCCACAATTTGGGTCAAAGACACAACCTGTAAAGCCCAGGTTACCCGCACCAAGGCGGCACATAACCTGACCTCTGGCGGCGATGCCACCAAGAAAAAAGCCAACGCCAGCGACCGCATTGAGTATAAGCTAACCGCTAAAAACGAAGGCAAAGCTCCAGCAACAGTCGATCTGAAGGACGAACTATCTGACGTGCTAGAATATGCCGATATCTATGATAATGGTGGGGGCACCTTTGATAAGGAAAAGCGCACCCTTTCTTGGCCACGAGTCACCCTCAAACCAGGCGAGCAAAAGGTTATGACCTACGTCGTCCAGCTCAAGGGTCAGCTTTCGGCTAAACCACGCGGCACCAGCGACCCGTCATCGTATGACTGCCGTATGACAAACGTCTTTGGTACCAGTGTCGAAATTGTTGTCAACTGCCCAACGCCAAAGGTCGTCGAGCAGACCGTCGCTACTCTGCCGCGAACCGGCCCTGGAGAAAACATGTTATTCGCCGGTATCATTGCGGCTGTTGTGACATTCTTCTATTGCCGCTCACGACAACTGAGTAAAGAGGTCCGCATCATTCGCCACGATATTACAGCGGGAACGTTATAACATAGGGAGGGTAAATATGTCAGAAAAAATTCATGGGGCTAATCCAGAATTAGCAAGAAACGCTGGCGAACTTGAACAGTCAGCCGGCGAAGTAGAACGATCAGCGGCTGAACAACTGGAGCGGCGGGCTGAACAAGTTGCCGGACGACAACATGAAAAGCTCGACGATGCTCGTCACGAAGCATTAGAGCAAGCCGAGGCAAGCCAAACCGCTGAAACGGAGAAGCCAGCAGCTCCAGAAACACCTCGCCAGATCACTAAAGACGACCGCGCTGACAGCTACCGGAAAACCATGAAAAAAATGCGGAGCGAATTATCGCCAGCTTCACGGACCTTTAGTAAAGTCATCCACAACCCAGCCGTTGAAAAAGCCAGTGAAGCTATCGGTAGCACCGTCGCACGCCCGAACCTCATTATTGCTGGCGCACTTGGCGCAATTTCCTCAGTCGTCGTCTACTTTATCGCCCGCCACTACGGCTACGTTCTCTCTGGATCAGAAACGATCATTCTCTTTGGTTGTGGTTGGGTTATCGGCGCTATTATTGAGTACGCTCGCGTTGGCTTCCTTAACAAAAGATAACTTGGCCCATGCTTAGCGTAGCTTAATCGACACCTCGCCATCATCGTTATTATCACCGCGCAGGTCGAGGCGGTTTTGCGGCTCTGTCTGCTGCAGTTCCGCCGCCATCCTATCAGCAATTGATAGCGGCGCGGTCTGCGCAGCCACATCCGAACCAGCCACTGTCGGCGCAGGCGCCGGATGCTGATCTAGTGATCGTAAACTATCATGAGGCGCGTCCGCTGGCTGTCCCGATGGCCCGTTCAACGAAGCATCGACTCTCTGCGGCATCTGGCCAGGCATAGCAATACCTTGTGGCGCAGCGCCCTGCCCAATCTGTGGCGACCGCATAGAAGCCAACTGTGGTTGCGCACCCGCCAAGCCTGAGGTCGGCGACGCTAGTCGCGACGTAGCTGGACGGCCTGGCTGTGGAGCTAGCGGCGATGGCACGCCCAACCGAGACTGCCCCGCACCCGGAGCAGCAGCGCCCATGGCCCCCGGCTTGCCACCACCAAGTTGTTGACGTTTTGACAACCACTCGTCCAGGAAAGACGAACCACTCTTTGCAGTCGGCCGATTGAGCGATGGGCCAGTCGACGAAGTCGCTGGCTTTTTATTGCGACCAAGCCGCTCAAATATCTCCTTCTCAACCACCGCGCGTGGTTTGCCGTACTTTGCTGCCGATAGTCGCACCAACGCATCGCGGAGCTGATTGTTAACCTGCCCCATCGGTGGCACCCAGTTCATGCTAAACGGCGCTGACGGCACATTATTGATCATCACCGAAGCGATCGACTGGAAATTTGGTAGCTTTGATAAGTCATCAATGTCAAACACTGGCTGAAACTTCTTGACCATCAATTCCGCGTCGGTGATACCAATACGTCCCGAGATAACCGTACCAATGTTACCAATAATAGCCTCACGAATCTTCTCAGTTAGCTGTGTCATAAATTGGTTACCCATGATCAGACTCAGCTTATATTTTCGCGCCTCAGACAAAATTGATTCAAAACTATCAGTCGCAAAGTTCTGCACCTCGTCAACATATAGTGAAAAGTCTTCACGCTGCTCTTCCGGGATATCAGCCCGCGACATAGCTGCCGCCTGGAACTTCATGATAAAGATAATTCCTAGTAGCTTGGCGTTGAGCTCACCAAGCTTACCTTTTGACAGATTAACCAGCAGAATCTTCTTATTATCCATAATCTCGCGGATGTTAAACCCTGACTTCGTCTGACCGATGATATTACGCATCGAATCATTAGAAATAAATGGACCAAACTTCGAGACCACCCACGATATCACCTCACCAGCCTCATTCGATCGCTGTGAGGCCGGGAACTCCTTCGTCCAGAAATCAATCACCTGCGGATCAGTGACGTACTTCAGCTTGCTCTTCACAAATTCTGGGTCAATGAGACACTTTGGCACATCAATAAATGTTCCACCAGCCGGATCTGCCATCAACAGCAGCGCACAGTTGCGAAAAATATGCTCAAGCCGTGGCCCCACAATACCGGTATGCCCCGGATCGTACAGGCCATACAGCATGTTAATCGCTTCCTGCACCAGAAAGTCCTTTTGATCCGGACTGTCGAATTCAAACATGTTGAGGCCAATCGGATTTTCCATATCGGCGGGGTTGAAATAGATAATATCTTCCACTCGCTCTTTCGGCACCTTCCCCATGAGCGACTCAACCAAATCACCGTGCGGATCGATCAGCGCAAATCCTCGGCCGTCCATCATGTCTTGATACGCCATATTTTCCTGCAATACCGACTTACCAACACCAGTCTGACCGATGATGTAAACGTGGCGACGACGATCCTTCGTACCGATACGAATTGGCTTTTTCGTACCACGAAATTCATTGTAACCAATCAATAATCCCTCGTCCAAGACATCAGTCGGCCCATCAACCTGCTTGGACATCTGCCGCTTAACCTGTGAGGTTGGGATGGCAGTTGCGCTCGGCAAGTGAAACAGAGTCGCCATCTCAACACTATTAAGGATATTACTGCGAATATGCTGCGGGAAAAACCGCATAATATACGCCGTAGTCATTTCCTCAATATTATTTGTCAGCGAAAAACGAAAACCATTATTGCGTGGCGAGTCAAACATCGCAAACGCAGCGATAATATTTTTAAGCAGCACCTGCGAGCGAGCAGCAGTATTTGATGAAATTACCACCCGCACCAATACCTCATACGCCGGATAGCGTGTCTTCTCGCTAACGGCATCAACCTCTGCCTGCTCTAGTGACGACAGCTGTTTATCCTCAGGCTTGATCTCACCTTCTTTTTCTTTTGCCGACTGTGGTGGTTTCCACAACGCCTCAAAAATGTCCCCAACCATTGAGATATCAACGCCCGCCACCTTCGTTGATTTCTTGCCCTTGTTCTTCTTCATTTTCTCAACATGCTCTTCTGAGGCACGCGACCAACCCTCCCGTGCCGGCCGAACCAAGAACTGCAAGCCGATACCATCATCTTTTGTCGCCGCCGACATGGCATTCAGTAGCGCCCGCGACGCATCTCGCTTTGACTCTTGGTAGGTCGCGATAGGATAGACGAACGACTTACGGAGCGAGAATTCGCCGCCAATCGTCCCGCTCATCTTGCCAATTTTACTAAACACATTCGTATCAGCCACTTCTTCCAATCGCGCAGCCGGATAAGCCGCCGCGATCGCTTGGCGAATTACATCAACCAGCACCGTCGGCACCACAGCATAATAATGCACTAGACCACCACGTGCGATAATCTCAAACGATAAGTGACGCTGCCCGTAGAGTCGACTCTTGAATCCTTTCGTGGCCGTACTTGATATAATGTTATACATCACCTGTGCCTGACTCAGAATTTCCTCAGTTAGGTCACGTTGGTCACGACTCGCCCCATCAATATCTTCACTCGATGGCGGCAAGTGAATGAGCAGCGGCACCATTTTTAGCCCGCGCTCATAATTTTTTGCTTCACGTAGCATCTTGCGATACTGCAGCGTGACAATCGTCACACCGATCGCCAATACTACGACGACGATAAAACCAGTAATTAACGGCCCGCTATCCATATTCCTATCCGCTTGATTGGCCCATCTCCCTGTTGTATCTCTTTTTGAGATAATCAGCCTGCAGCTGCGCAATTACCCGCGCTCGCTCGTACGGATCATCCCTTGTCAAAGTAATAATCCGTTTCAATTTGTCAACCCACTCCTTCTCAATCAAATCATCATCACCAGCTATCAGCGGCGTATCGTCAGTTGACGTCGTCGATGCAGGAGCCTGTACCGCTGGAGGCGCTGGCATCGGAACGGTCGGTAGTACTGTTGCTGGCATCGGTGAGTTCGCCACATTTACCGCTGGGCGTTCGGCGGAGCGCTTCTCAGTCTCTACCTGATTTACATCGCCATCCAGCCGAAGCTCGCCGCTTGAAGCGGGCGGTAAACTCTCAACCGGTGGACGCACCTGAGGCAACTCTGGATTCATACCTATATTGTACCACGTTACCGATAGAGTTCCTACGCCCTAAAATCGTTTGTGTATATAAAAACAACCAAGGCCCAAAAAAAGTGTCAGAAGCAAGATATCCCATGCCGTAACGCCGCCAATTGATTGCATACCAAGTAAGATAACCGGTATAAGCCCGATGATACTCGCATAATAATATAATTTCAACGGCGTTACCGAGGCCAAGCCACGATACATATTATGTTGAACAACACGCATCGCTATACGCTTCACCGCAACCATCACTAAATAGCAGCACGACGCAGTTGCTATATATAGACATACGAAAAACGCTAGGATACCCAACGGACCAACGCTCATTGGCGTCACCGTGTGCACCAATACGACATCTGCCGTCGCAGCCAGCGCCGCGACCATAGCAACATACCGACACTTCATACTCACACTATATCATAGACTAAGGGAGCCCAGGCGACGAACCATTATATGATCAGGTGAACCATCCGCCGCACTCAATAACTATTAGGGCGCGGTCACCTGTTCAAAATCCGCCGCTCAGGGCAACTGACCGCTCCGAATTTCGGAGCATGTCCTTGCGCAACGTTCCTCTTCCTGCACATCCAGTAGTCTCATTGCTAATCACCTAACAAGGATTAACTGGATGCGCAGTGGTACTAATTATACGCGCGCTCAACGCGTTATATTGCAACTATTAACTACAGGTTAATAGTCACAAGTTCGGCGGAGCATCGGCAACACTATGGCGGAATAATCTTTTGTTATTCTGGCTTCATACTGCTGCCGACTATACGCCAAACGATATGCGTTACTGTGAATTCGGTCACGTAAATTGTTAATGTTGTTATTGTTATTTATTATTGTACTGATTTTTGCTTTTTATTCTCTTAAAAGCTTGTACTAATACTATCATGCATACGCTTATCGGTCAATACTTCACATAAAAAATATGTTGTATTTATAACTTTTTTGTAACAATCTTTACATATTTTCATCTGTTATGTTCTATGAAATGTTTTATACACAACATTGTAATATAAACATATGCTTACTATACCGCCCGCTAATCCATAGTTCTTGTATAGCCACTCCATACGACATCATAAATCTGACAAATAATCTAGCAATTAATGCGGCTCGCTGAACGTTTCCACAAATAAAACACCAAAACAACCAAGCCCTTAGCGTATCCCGTTTCGCCATCTCGCAGGTAAAACACCGGCCGTGCGGGGCACCGACCAGGAACCATCAGGGTTCAACCGTCTCGTCCAGCAACAACCTATATTTTCATCAAACCACTTCACTGACCCTCTAAATTATGTGGTATTTTTTACCTAGATTTTTTCTCAAAGATTATTGACATAACCATTTTTATCATTTACTATAGGGGTAGCTTCTGAATAAAAAAGTTATACACAACTTGTCGGGAGCCAAAAATAAACAGCACACGTAAAACTCCACTTTTTGAAAACAACCACTACTCGCAGGTGGTTGTTTTCATTTCATAGCAACACACGCAGCCACATTATCACCTGTTTTACGATAAAAAATCGACCTCTTTAGGTCGATATATAACTGTCTGGTGGAGCTGCCGGGTACTGCCCCCGGGTCCAACTGGTATCATGATATCCGTCTACGAGCATAGGTTCTTTTAATTTATTTTATAACGTTGCTCGGCTTAAAAACGAACCAAAAAACCAAGCTTCGTTACGCGGAGAAAGTCCCACATGTCCGCCGCTTCCGAACATGCAGCCAGCAACATATATATGACACCCTAGGCTTTGCCTGTTGCCGCAAAGCAAGGACGGTCGCTTAAATTAAGCAGCGACTGGCGCAGCAGCCATCGGAGTGAAAACGCTCTTTAAGCTAGCAAATACAC
>ERZ773043.1547-NODE-1547-length-12889-cov-3.283622_pt1 | contig 12889 bp, 9 predicted proteins | sample MGYA00580636_ERZ773043 | MGnify/ENA primary metagenome ERZ773043 (study PRJEB29015, sample SAMEA2737992) | human oral metagenome | biome: human oral; feature: human-associated habitat; material: dental | place: China | collected 2065 ... | reverse complement strand
GGAAATTTTACGTTGATTTATGAGACCGACTACCCTATGATTAGTATAGGAGAGCCGAATTATTTCTTTTCATATCTTACGAATACGAATATGTATGAGATAGCAAAGATGGCATTAGAAAGCGGCTACAAGCCATATATTTGGAAATTTCAAAACTCTACGGTGGGTCTAAGGTACGGAAACGATATCAAGAAGGTCGTGCCTGAGGGAATATTAAATGATAAAGCGGAACCGACGGATGGATTTGATATTACCGAATATGATTTTTCATTATATGATACATTTCCGGGCACTCCAAATTACGAACCGATTTTAAAGCTGCTTATGCAGTATAACGTAGGCGGACAACCGAGTCCGGAATTCCTAAAACGAAAATATGATGATTGTCATAGAAACTATATATATAGTTTGGATAGTTATTATAAAATAAACTACGATGCAACTTATTATATACCTAAAAGTGAAATTTCGCTTATAACGACGGTATATCGCAAATATTGCAAAGATAGAAATTCTACATTTAAAGATGTTTATGAATATACGAAATTTGCAAGCGAGCTAAATGAAATGGAAGCGGTATCCATCCATATGTATACCAGAGATAAAGACGGTCGCAAGCTTGATCAGCCGTATAAAGATAATTTAAAAAAGCTAGATAAATATATAGATGAGGTCTCATCCGATGAGATAAAAAATGCAATAAAAGAATCTTATGAAAACTAACCCCTCAAGCTACAACCTTATCTTCCTAACTTCTAGCTCGCCGCCAAAAAAGTTCGCGTAGTAAAGCAGGTCTTTTTCGACCTCGAGCCCCGCTAGGTAGCGCAGAGCGAGGTTCGCCTCAAAGCTCGCCGCAAACATCACGATCGCAGCCGTTATGCCCGCAGGTATCGCGTTTAGGCTCGGGAAAAATTTAAAATCCGCATTCTGCACGAAGCAGACTTGGCACTGCCAGCTGTCCACCGACGCAAACACCCACGGCACGCCTATTTGCTTAGCAAACGCATCGATCTGCGCGCGCGTGGCGAGATTGTCGGTCGCATCCAAAATCAGATCAAATTTCTCGCCCGAGCCTATCGCGCTAGCGAAAAATTCCTCCGCGCGGCTTTTGTGCACCTCGACGCTCACGCCCTCGTAGCGGCTTTCCGTGCGGCTTTTAAAAACATCCGCTTTAAATTTGCCCTCGTCTTCGAGCGTGAATAAAATTTGCCTGTGGATGTTGTGAAGCGCCACCGTGTCGAAATCCACGACGCTGATCCGCCCGATGCCGCTTGCACCCAGAGCGTAAGAAAGGCTGCTTCCAAGCCCGCCCGCGCCGATGATCAGGATACGCTTGTCCGCAAGCGCGCGCTGCGTCTGCTCGCCCCAAAGCTGGATCTGTCTGTGAAAGTAGTTCATAAAAGCCCCCTGCTGACTAGATTTTTGCGGAATTTCCACAGCCCGCGCGCCGCAGCGATCTCGTCCGCGTCCACTTCGCACATCAGCACGCCCTCTTCGTTTTTCAGCTCGTTTGCGATCTCGCCGCCGGGGGTTACGACGAAGCTCTCGCCGTAAAATTTAAACTCGCTTTCGCCGAATTTCGCCTCGCCGATGCGGTTGGCGCGGATGACGTAGAGCGAGTTCGTAAACGCGCGCATCTTCAAAAGCTCGCGCCAGCGCCCGCCGCTTTCGAAGGTCGAGGCGCACGGCACGAGCACGCAGCCGACGTTTTTTTGCATAAAATAGCGCCAAAATACGTCAAAATGTGCCTCATAGCCGAAGCAGACGCCGAATTTTACGCCGCCCTCGCTAAAGATCATCGGCGAAATTTTACCGATTTTGCGGCTTTTGCGGTTGGCGAAAAAGCCCTCCTCGTTCCAGTGCGGATAGTCCATCAGGATATTTTGATCGTAAAATTTCACCTCCGAGGGCGAAAATTTCGCGCAGGATTTCACCCAGATGGGCTCGTTTTCGCTCGCGCAAAAGATCTCCTCTTCGCTCGCGTCTTTTTGACTTTCTTCGGAATTTAGAGCATTTGAGGTCTTGGAGGCGCTTTTTAAATTTGCGGCTTTGAAATTTAAAGCGTGTGCGCCGCAGGAATTTAAGCCGCCTTTGGAACTCTGCTCGCTTTTGGAATTTAAAGCGCCTTTAGAATTTGAACCATCGTTGGAATTTAAATCGCTCTTGGAATTTAGCTCGCCTTTGCAACCAGGCTCGCTTTTAAGGCTTAAAGAATTTTCGCCGCTAGAGCTCACGCTTTTTTGAGCTGCGCCGCCGAAAATGCCCGCCTGCCTCAAAATCGCGCCGCTTGCGGCTCTGATTATCGGCGCTACGATATGCAGGTCGTATTTGGCAGCCAGCCGCGCCATCAGCTCCTGCTTGTGCTCGCTCTGTTCGCACGCGATGGAGCGGGGCATCTTTTTAAGCTCGCTAAAGAAGGAATTTAGCTCATATTCGCCCAGTAGCACGATCCGCGCGCCGTTGTCTTTGGCGACCTTCATATAGTAATCGATCCGATTTTCGCTCATCGAAAGCGTCGGTAGCTGTAAAACGCATACGTTTATCATCGCCACCTCCTAAGCCTGCTCGGGCGCGTTTATTTCGGCGACCTCGAGTTTGGCGTTTTCTAAAATTTCCTTCGCCTCCTTTAGCAGCGCGACGCCCTGTTTATACAGCTTCACGCTCTCCTCTAGGCTCAGATCTTTGTCGTTGAGGCTTTTTAAAAGCGCGTTAATTTTTTCCATTTTTTCCTCAAAACTCATCCAAAATCCTTTTTATGATGTAATCAAATTTTTCTATCTCGATCAAAAACGCGTCGTGTCCGTAGTCGCTGTCGATCTGCGCATAGCTCGTGCGATCTTTTTTGCCCAGATCGCTCATCGCATCGTAAATTTCTTTCATTAGCCCCGGCGGAAAGAGCACGTCGCCTTTGAAAGAGATGAGGTGCAGGCGCGATCTGATCTGCGCGCAGGCGTTTTTGAGATTGCCGTAGTGGCGCGTGCAATCAAATATATTCATCATCTTAGCGATGTAGAGATAGCACAGCGGATCGAACCTGCGCGCGAAATTTTCGCCGTTGTATTCAAGGTAGCGATCGACTTGAAAGCGCCCGTTGATCTCGTAAAGACCGTCCGTTTCGACGTAGTTGCGTCCAAATTTATCCTGCATTGAGCTTGGGCTTAAAAAACTTATATGCCCCGCCATGCGCCCCACCACCATGCCGTCAAGCCCACGCTCGGCGATCAGATTTTTATCGTAGTTGCCGCCTTTGAAATTTGGATCGCGCAAGATGGCCTCGGTTGCGATCTTATTAAACGCGATCGCCCAAGGCTGCGTAGCGTATGTGCTTGCGAGCACAAAAATTTCATCCGCAAATTCCGGATATTCGATAGCGTAGCACAGCGCCTGCATGCCGCCCAGACTACCGCCGATAACGGCGCGGGCGCGGGCGATGCCTAGGCGCTTTAAAAGCATCATCTGCGCGCGCACGACGTCCGAGACGACCACTACCGGAAAGCGCAAGCGGTACTCGCGGCCGCTGCTTTCATCGACATCGAGCGGGCATGTCGAGCCGAACGGCGAAGCTAAAATGTTTATGCAGATGACGAAAAATTTCGTCGTATCGACCGCTTTATGATCGCCGATGAGCCCGTCCCACCAGCCGGGCTTAACGTCGCCCTCGTAGAGCCCCGCGGCGTGCGCGGAACCCGTTAAGGCGTGGCAGATTACGATAACGTTTGATTTATCGGAAGTTAGCTCGCCGTAGGTTTCGTAGGCGAGCTTGAAGTTGGAAAAGACGCGGCCGCTCTCCAGATAGAGCGGCTCGTCGAAATTTTGAATTTTGCTTTGAAGGATCACTGATTTACTCGGTAATTCGGCGCTTCCTGCGTGATGATGACGTCGTGGACGTGGCTTTCTTTAAGACCTGCGCTCGTGATCTCGACGAATTCCGCCTTTTGCTGAAAGGTCGCGATATCCTTGCTGCCGCAGTATCCCATCGAGCTTCGCAAGCCGCCTAGCAGCTGAAAGATCACGTCTTTTAGCATGCCTGCGTAAGGCACGCGCCCCTCGACGCCCTCGGGTACGAGCTTTTCTTTTGCGGTGCCGTCTTGAAAGTAGCGATCCGAGCTTCCCTTCTGCATCGCCGCAAGAGAGCCCATACCGCGGTAGGTTTTGTACTGGCGACCCTGAAACGTAATGAGCTCGCCCGGGGTCTCGTAGCAGCCTGCAAGCAGGCTTCCCATCATCACCGAGCTTGCGCCCGCGGCTAGGGCTTTGGCGATGTCGCCCGAGTATTTGATGCCGCCGTCTGCGATGATCGGAATTCCAAATTTAGCCGCCTCGATCGCGCAATCGTTGATCGCGGTAAATTGCGGCACGCCCACGCCCGCTACGATGCGCGTAGTGCAGATCGAGCCCGGGCCGATACCTACTTTAATCGCGTCCGCTCCCGCGTTTGCGATATCCTTTATGCTAGCGGGGTTTGCGACGTTTCCGACTACTACGTCCACGTCAAAATTTCGCTTCAGCTCCTTAAGCGTGTCGATAATGCCTTTGGAGTGTCCGTGCGCAGAGTCCATCACAAGCGCATCTACGCCCGCTTTGACGAGAGCTTCGGCTCTTTGCAGATGGCCTACGCTGATTGCTGCGGCGACGCGAAGGCGTCCGAATTTGTCTTTATTAGCGTTTGGATATTCGATACGCTTTTTAAGGTCTTTAATCGTAATAAGCCCCTCTAAGTGGCCGTTTGCGTCGATTATCGGAAGCTTTTCTACCTTATTGTTTCTAAAAATTTTCTCCGCATCATCAAGCGTGCAGCCCTTCGGAGCGGTAATTAGCGGAGCTTTGGTCATCTTCTCGCCCACGAGCGCGGCGGTGTCGGTTTCAAAGCGCAGGTCGCGATTGGTTAAAATTCCAATCAGCACGCCGTTGTCGTCGATGACGGGAATGCCGCTAATATGGTACTCGCTCATCAGATCGAGAGCGTCTTTGATCGTGGCGTCCGCCTTGATCGAGATAGGATCGATTATGACGCCGCTTTCGCTCTTTTTTACGCGGCGAACCATCTTGGCTTGGGAGTCCTCGTCCATATTTTTATGGATCACGCCTATGCCGCCGAGGCGCGCCATCATTATCGCGGTGCGGTACTCGGTGACCGTATCCATCGCAGCACTTACAAGAGGGGTATTTAGCGTGATATTTTTCGTAAAACTCGTGCTGATATCGACCTCTTTGGGTAAAATTTCAGAGTATTGCGGTACCAACAAAACATCCTCGAAGGTCAGAGCCTTTTTGACGATCTTCATACTTATCCTTTCACGATTTTTTCTAAACTCAAGCCGCCGTCCAGCACCGTTTGTTCATCGTAGGCGCGCCCGATAAGCTGCGCGCTGATATTAAGAGCCTCTTTATTTTTCGCTACCGGCACGGAGATCGCGGGAAGCCCCGCTAAATTTACGCCGATCGTGTAGATGTCGCTAAGATACGCGCGAAGCGGATCGCTAAGCTCGCCGAATTTATACGCTACGCCCGGCGCGATCGGCATAAAGATCAAATCAGTGTCTTTTAAAATTTCCTCATATTCACTTTTGATGAAAGCCCTTGCCTTCTGCGCTTTGATGTAATACGCGTCGTAGTAGCCGCTGCTTAGCACGAAGGTGCCTAGAAGCATTCTTCTTTTGACCTCGTCGCCGAAGCCTTCGCCGCGAGTGTTGGCGTAGAGCTCTTTTAAATTTAGAGCCTTCGCGCGGTTTCCGTAGCGCACGCCGTCGTAGCGGCTTAAATTTGCGCTAGCCTCGGCGGTTGCGATGATGTAGTAGGTCGCGATGTCGTATTTGGAGCTGCAAAGATCGCGGTAAACGATCTCATGCCCGAATGATTTTAGCTTTTCTATAGTTAAATTCAGAGCCTCTTTGACCTGCTGCGAGGCCTCGTCTACGTAGTTTTTTATAACGGCGATCTTAAGCTTGCGATCGGCGTTTAGCTTATCCGCGGTGCTTTCGTAAGCGCCCGCGTAGCTCGTGCTGTCCATCTCGTCGCGGCCTGCGATGATGTCGTATAAGATCGCCGCATCCTCGACGCTGCGCGTGATCGGTCCTATCTGATCGAGGCTGCTAGAATACGCCGCGAGCCCGTAGCGACTGACCCTGCCGTAGCTCGGCTTAAAGCCTACGCAGCCGCAAAATGCCGCCGGCTGGCGGATCGAGCCGCCCGTATCGCTTCCGAGTGCGGCTACCGCGATATTTGCCGCTACGGCAGCCGCGCTTCCGCCGCTACTGCCGCCGGGTACGCGCGAGTGATCAGTCGGATTGAGAGTTTTGCCGTAGAATGAGCTTTCGGTCGTGCTTCCCATCGCAAACTCATCCATATTCGTTCGTCCAAACGGCGCCAGACCGCGCTCGCGTAGCTTTTTGATCACCGTCGCATCGTATGGCGCGACGTAGCCTTGCAGAATTTTACTCGCCGAGGTGACGCTCCAATCTTTTACCTGAATGTTATCTTTGATCGCGATCGGTACGCCCTCGCCGCTGATGTTTAGAGCCTCGCCCGTGAGCTGCTCGACGTAGGCGCCAAGCTCTTTGGTTTTTAAAATTTTATCCTTTAGCTCCGCTCTAAGCGCCGAAATTTCATCCGCGCTCAGCTTTAGAGCCTCTTTCAAACTTATCATCTGCCATCCTTAAATTTATTCACGAAATAGATCCCCACGCCCGTCGCTACGCAGATCAGCGCGATCGTAAAAAATACGAAGCCGAGACTTATGGGGCTAGCGAGCATGCATGACCTTCGCGCAGCGCGGGCAGAGCTCATCAGGCTCTTTTGCGTTAAATTTCCAGCATCTCGGGCATTTATGTTTAGAGGATTTTACGAGGCGGAAAATTTCGTCGTTTATCTTAAACTCCGCTAGAGCCTCCTCGCTTTGCAGAGTGTCCACGTCGCTTACCATGAACCAATCCGCCACGCCTAAGATGTCGTTTGATAAAATTTCGTTCGAGCTCGTCTGCAAAACCAGCTCAAGCGTCGATTTGATGATCTTGTCCTTTTTCAGCGCGTCGATAAGCTCGAAAAATTTCTCTCTCGATTTGATTAAAATTTCGTCGAATTCTAGAAAATCGTCAAATTCTATCGGCTTATATGTCAGATCGAAAACGTCTTCTTTGCCCTCTTTAATGATTTGCGGCGCAAATTCCATCACTTCGTCGATCGTGTAGGTTAGCGTAGGCGCGATCAGAGGCAGCAGCGCTCGCGTGATCAGAGCGATCGCACTTTGCGCGCTTCTGCGGCGCGGCTCGTCGGGTGCGTCGCAGTAGAGCCTATCTTTGCAGATATCAAGATAAATTCCGCTCAGATCGGCGCTTAAGAAATTTAGCAAAGCGTTGAAGCCTTTTGAAAAATCGTAGTTTCTAAACGCCGCTTCCGCGCTCGCAAAGGCGTTTGCCGCGCGCGTTAGGATCCAGCGGTCAAGCCGCGTAAAATTACTCGTCTCGATCTCATTTAAATCACTGGTGCTTGCGAGCAGAAATCTTATCGTATTTCGGATTTTGCGGTACTGCTCGCTTACCTGCTTTAGGATATTGTCGCTGATCTTCAGATCGGTCGAATAATCGCTCATCGCGACCCAAAGGCGTAAAATTTCCACGCCGTGGCTCTTTGCGACCTCTTGCGGATAGACGACGTTTCCGACGGACTTGCTCATCTTTTGACCCTTCTCATCGACGGTAAATCCGTGTGTGAGGATGCTCTTGTACGGCGCGCATTCGTTAATCGCGCAGCTTAGAAGCAATGAGCTTTGAAACCAGCCGCGGTGTTGGTCGCTGCCCTCAAGATACATATCCGCGGGGAATTTGCCTGCATCGTAGGCGCCGCTTTGCAGCACCGCTTTCCACGTCGAGCCGCTATCGAACCAAACGTCTAAGATATCCATCACCTTTTCTAAATTTTCAGGCTTATAGCCGCTGTCTTGCGGTAAAAGCTCCGAAATTTCCATCTGCCACCAAGTATCCGCGCCCTTAGCCTTAAAAATTTCGTAGATATTATTTAAAATTTTCTCATCAAAGATCGGCTCTTTGGTGCTTTTATCGCGGAAAAACGCGATCGGCACGCCCCAGTCTCTCTGGCGCGAGATACACCAATCGGGGCGGTTTTCTATCATCGAGGTAAGGCGGTTGATGCCGCTTTGCGGATAAAATTTAACCCCTCTGATCTGCTCTAGCGCCACCTGACGCAGCGTCTTGCCGCTGAGTTTAGGCTCGTCCATCGCGATAAACCACTGCTTCGTCGCGCGGTAAATCACCGGCTTGTGCGTGCGCCAGCAGTGCGGATAGGAGTGGACGAATTTGCCGGATTTGATAAGCGCGGGGCCTAGAAGCTCTAAAATTTTCTCGTTTGCTTTAAAAATATGCATCCCTACGAACTCATCCACGACATCTGCGCGGAAGAGTTTTTTGGTTTTAAGAGTTTGATCGAAACAGCCGCCCTCATCCACGGGCATAATCACCTCGATGCCGTATTTAAGCCCTACGAAATAATCGTCCTCGCCGTGTCCAGGAGCCGTATGCACGAGCCCGGTGCCGCCGTCCATTAAAACATGCTCGCCGAGGATAAATTTTGAATCTCTATCGTTTAGCGGGTTGATCGCGTTTAAGCCTTCAAGCTCGGCGGCTTTAAATTCTTTTACGATCTCGCCCTTGGTGATGCCCAGGCTTACGAGGCTTTCGACCAGAGGTTTTGCAAGGATCAAATTTTCGCTCGTCAGCGCGTAAATTTCATTCGGGTTCAAAGATATCGCGCCATTTGCGGGCAGCGTCCAAGGCGTGGTCGTCCAGATGACCGCTTTGGCGCCTTTCGCGCCGATTTTAGCGTTCGCTTCACCGCTTAGATCGAACGCCACGAAGATCGAGTAGTCCTCTTTGTCTTTGTATTCGACCTCGGCTTCTGCGAGTGCGCTTTTTGCCGCCCAGCTCCAAAACACGGGCTTTGAGCGCTCGATTAGAATTCCTTTTTTTGCGATCTGGCAGAGCGCCTTGTAAATTTCAGCCTCAAACTCAAATTTTAGCGTCAGATACGGATCGTCCCAGTCGCCCAAAATCCCCATATCTTTAAATTCATTGCGCTGCACGTCGATGAACTCTTTGGCGTGCTGTCTGCAAAGCTCGCGGATCTGCACTTTTGAAAGCGATTTTTTCCGCTCACCTAGCTTGATCTCTACTTGCTGCTCGATCGGCAGACCGTGGCAGTCCCAGCCCGGCACGTAGCGGATCTCCTCACCGAAAAAATAATGGGTTTTGGTGATGATGTCTTTTAAAATTTTATTCAGCGCGTGGCCGATGTGGAGGTGTCCGTTGGCATACGGCGGGCCGTCGTGGATATTGAAGCTGACGCTTGCGCCCTTGCGCCTAGCTTTCATTTTTTCGTAAATTTTACGCTCGTCGTACCATGCCTTAAACCGCGCAGGCTCGTTTTGCGGCAGTGCGCCTCGCATCGCAAAATCCGTAGTAGGAAGAAAGAGAGTATCTTTGTAGTCCATATTTGTACCTTTTCATGTCTTAAAAAATTTGTGAAGTTTATCCAAAACGCCATTAAAAAGCTCTGAAAGAGCAGTCCGCGTTTATGCTATAATGTGCGAAAATTTAATGAGGGTCTTTATGAAAAATATCATCCTTGTAATCGGCGAGGAGATCCGCTACGACGCGGCTTTGATGAGCTATATTTCTCGCAGCTACGAACGGGTTTTCGGGCGGATCGACGATCTGAAATTCTTAAGCGAAAACGATAAGGTTTTGCCCTTCGCGCTTGAAAAGATGATCGATTCGTACGATTTTATCACGATCTTTGCGGCAAACTCCGCCTACGCGGTCGTCGGTAAAATTTTATCCACGCTCTCTTTCGATTCGCTCGAGCTGAAAAACGGAGAAACCCTAGCGCCCTCGATGGCGCGCACGGTGGCGAAAAACAGCTTCCTGCTAAACGTCAGAGGCTGTTCGGTAAACGTGATCAAGGCGCTTTGCTTGCAGAGCCTGCCGCCGATCCTTCAAGACGCGCCGAGCGCGGGCGAGAGCTTTTATCTATTCGATTGCGAATACGAAAGCGTAAAGCAGCGCCTAGAGAGCCTTGCGATTAGCTATAAAATTTCGCTTACGATCAGCAGGCCCAGCTCCTTTTTGCTGCTCGTGCGCGCCAGTGCGATGAAATTTGGAGCGCTGGATGCGTTTTTACAAAGCGTCGGCAAGTATTATGAGAGCTGCTACATCGAAGGCGGCGATTTTATGGGCTTTGTGGTGGATAGACTGCGCGAAATAGGCGCTAAGATCACCTTTGCCGAAAGCTGCACCGCAGGGCTCATCGCCGCAAAATTCGGCGCGGTCGCGGGCGTGAGCGACGTTTTTGACGGCTCGCTCGTAAGCTACGCCAACGAGATAAAAAATCTCTGGCTCAACGTAGGCGAAGATACGCTCGCTCGCTACGGCGCGGTCAGCGCGCAGACCGTGGGCGAGATGCTTGAAGGCGCGCTACAAAGCAGCGGAGCGAGCTTTGCCCTCGCGGTAAGCGGTATCGCGGGTCCCGGCGGCGGAAGCGCGCAAAAGCCCGTAGGGACGGTCTTTATCGGCGCAAAGGAGCAGGGTGGCAAACAGATCGTCGGGGAATTTCATCTAAAAGGCGATCGAAACTACATCCGCGAACAAAGCGCCGATATCGCTATCTGCTTGCTTTTAAAGCTTAGAAGCGATCTGTTTTTCGGGCGGCTTCCGAGCGCGCCTGCGAGAGATGAAATTTAAAGGAGCGGATTTTGAAAAGACGAATTTTGAAAAGATGCGTACGCGATTTAGCGCAGAATTTTATCAGAACGAGCGGTGAGCCGGGCTTTAAACGGCTACGAAATTCCGTTTCAGCTGGCAGCGAGCAAAATTTTATCTCGACGGGTCGCGCTAGAAATTTTAATTTTATAAACGATTTTAGCTTTATAAATGCGGCGCGAAATTTTACTTTGGCGCTAGTCGCGGCGTGCGTTTTGAGCGGCTGCGACGGCGGATCGGACGCGCAAGATCGCGAGCAAAGCGCACGCTCGGAACAGAATTTTAGCGCGGGTAATCAAGGGCAAAATTTTAATAAAAGCACGGATAGCTCGGGTCAGAATTCCGCTCAAAGCTCCACACAAAATTCTACGCAAGGCTCAGTGCGAAATTCCGTACCGCAGGGCTTTGAGAGCAAGCAAAAATCCGATCTAAACTCCACGATAGACGAGCTTGCAAACGATGCTAAAGTTTTGGGCGAGGCCCTGCAAAATTTGCAGAAAAAGGCGCCCGAAGCGCTGAGCGATTTCGCCGCTCGCAACGCCGATAGGATAGAGGATCTACTAAAGCAGGGCGAGGCGGCGGCACGCGAGGCGGGCAAAAACCTTGATCAGATGGGCGAAAGCCTGCAAGGAATTATAAAAGATGCAAACGAAAGCCTAGGCAAGGTCTTGGAGGGCTTTGGCGTGCAGCCTAGACAGGAGCCGCGCGGCGGGCGCTCGCAGGAGCGCGATGATAATTCAGATCCTGAAGAGGCGGCTGGTAGGCAAAGCTTTAGAATTTAAATTACGCTAAATTTTACTCAAAATTTTTTTTGCGACTACACCCGCAGGAAAGGGGCAAGCCTCCAAAAGAGCGCGACGAGCCTGCACGAAAGCGTGATCTCTACATCACGGCGGGCGATAAGCAGCGCGCCTACGGTGCGGACAACAGCACGGCAGGCTATGTGAACGGCACGCGTCTCGTCAACGTACGTCCGACAGACGCAGCGACGGGGCTTGTCAACGGTGATGTGGTTTCTTCCGTCACGGAGACAATCGACCCGACCGCAACGGTTACGACCAACGCAGGTACTGCGGGGCTTTGGACACGTTCCTCTGCGGCGCAGTTTGCGTACGGCACAGATGCCAACTACAATATTCACTACGCAGACGGTAGGTTTATCATCACTCCGCGCGAGGTGCTGATCACGGCGGGCAGTGCCTCCCGTGACTACGGTGCGCCGAATCCCGTCATCACCGCATACATGATCGAGCGTGGCGACCATACGTCCCAGCGCGGTCTGCTTGCGGGCGACGACATCAGCGGCATCACATCGCACTATGATGCGGGGATGAATGCGACCACGCGCGGCGGCCTCTATCGGGGTGTGATCCATGTCGATCCCGCCTCCGTTGAGCGTGGCTATGCAGGTGCGTCGGCACGTTCCAACTATCGCTTTAACTATGCACCCGGTAATTTGACGATTGCCATGCGCGGCTTCGATATGAGTACGCCCGAGGGGGCTGCCGTGACGACGAGCAGTGCTGCTGCTGCGCAGGTAACGACGGGAACGACGAGCGGCGGAAACGGCGTGACGGCAGCAGCCGTGCCGACTGAGAATCGCACGGGCAGCAATCCGCCCGCTGAGGGTGTGACCATCCAGATGCCGCAGGATGCGGCACCGACGAACTGGGCAAACCGTGTTGTCGTGACGAATGGCAGCACTCCCGAGGCGCATAATTTCATCGAGCAAAGGGACGGCTCGTTTGGGTTTGATCTCGGCAGGACGCGCGGTGACCGCGGGTTTCGCCCTGAGGATCCGGCACACAATACATCTGAGGCAATCCCTGTGCTCTTTACGGATGGCGGCTCGCGCGACCTTGACGGCATCTATACGGTCAACTACTCGCCGGAGAAGCTGGCGATCAAGCCCTCCTCGAAGAAGGTTGACATCCCCGATCCGAAGGAAATCCGCAATACGTCTGCGCAGGCACTCAGCTTCCTCTACCAGACGGCGAACGGCTCTTTTGAAGTGACGTTTGGCAATGGCATTGTGACGCTCTATCCGCAGGATGAGCCGGCGCTCTCAATCGTCACAGCAAAGGATCGCAAGGCGGAGCGCGCTGTGCTCGCCTCGGGGC
>ERZ773043.1545-NODE-1545-length-12892-cov-23.553556_pt1 | contig 12892 bp, 8 predicted proteins | sample MGYA00580636_ERZ773043 | MGnify/ENA primary metagenome ERZ773043 (study PRJEB29015, sample SAMEA2737992) | human oral metagenome | biome: human oral; feature: human-associated habitat; material: dental | place: China | collected 2065 ... | reverse complement strand
GGCCACGCTGTTCGAGGTTCCGGCCGCCGAACAGGTCGCCAAGGTGGCGGTCGACATCCCGCTTGCGCATCTGGATCGTCTCTTCGACTACCGCATCCCCGGGAAACTTCTCGGGGACGCGCGTCCGGGGGTGCGGGTCACCGTGCCCTTCGCCGGACAGGTGGTGGACGGCTGGCTGGTTTCCGTCGGTGACCCGGAGACCGGCGGGAAACTGGCCGATCTGCGTTCGGTGATCTCCCCGGAACCGATCCTGACCACAAGGCTCTTCAATCTGATCCGGGCGGTCGCCGACCACTACGCGGGAACCTGGTGGGATGTGGCGCGCCTGGCGATCCCGCCCCGCCACTCGAGGATCGAGAAGCAGGAACAACGCACATGGCCGGTTCCCGGGCCCGGGGGAAAGTCGGAGATCCTGCCGAGTTTCCCGGGAGGTTCCGAACTGCTCACAGCTCTGGCGGAGGGCGGCGCCCCGCGTGCCTTCTGGCAGGTTCCGTGTGTCGCCAGCCCGCCGGGGGATCTCACCGGAGGAGTGCTGGAGGCCGTTTCGGCGACCTTGGCCTCGGGACGTGGGGCGCTGGTCCTGTTCCCGACGATCCGGGGTATGGAGGCCGGCGCCGCCCGGCTGGAGCGGCTCCTGGGACAGGGTTGTGTGGCGCGGCTCAGCTGGGAACTCAGCAGGGGGTTGCGTTACGAGAACTACCTGGCGTGTTCACGCGGCCGGGCCAGAGTCGTGGTGGGAACCCAGTCGGCGGTTTTCGCCCCCCTGGCCGACCCGGGCCTGATAGTGGTGGTTGACGACGGCAACGAGGGGCACTGCTTCGAACGGTTCCCCCGACCGCACGTGCGTTCGGTCGCGATGATCCGGGCCGTTCAGGACGGCTGCGCGCTGCTTCTGGCCTCCCATGCCCGTTCCTGCGAGGCGCAGGGACTGATCGAACGCCGATGGCTCCGGGAACTGTCCCTGCCGCCGCGGGAGATGCGCCGCATCGGACCGGCGCTCCGGTCGGTGCCCGAGACCCAGCAGAGCAATCCAGGCGGAACCCGGCTGCGGCTTCCCCGCCAGGCCTTCGAACACCTGCGGATCCGGCTGGCCTCCGGGCCGGTGCTGGTCTCCGTGGCCCGGGCCGGGCATTCCCCGGGTCTTCGCTGCGCGCGGTGCCGGGCGAGGGCAACCTGCCCCAGGTGCGGCGGCCCACTGATCCGGCCGTCGCGAGACCGGCTGCTCTGCTGCCTGTGCGGACACACCCCGGTCCGGTTCGAGTGCACCCGCTGCCACGCCACCGGGCTGCGTGCCCCGATCGCGGGTTCGGAACGCACCGCGGAGGAACTGGGAAGGGCCTTTCCCGGGGTGCGGGTGATCAATTCCTCGGCGGAACGGATCCGCTCCGGGATACCGGAGGAGCCGGCGATCGTCGTCGCGACCCCCGGCGGGGAACCCGGGGTTCCGGGCGGCTACGCGGGTGCCCTGATTCTCGACGTGGAACTGGCCCTTTCACGTGCGGACCTGCGCGTCGGTGAGGAAACCCTGCGCCGCTGGTGCCAGGTGGCCTGCCTGGTGCGGCCCGCGCTCGACGGGGGAGGGCTCCTGATCGTAGGGCCCTTTGAGGAACCCGTGGTCCAGGCGCTGCTGCGGGCCGATCCCGGGGGGTTCGCCGCTCGAGAACTTGCCGATCGCGCCGCCGCCGGCCTGCCCCCTGCCGTCAAGGCGGTTCAGGTGGGTGGCGACCCGGACGCGGTGGCGGCCTTTCTGGACAACGATCCGTTCGCCGGCGCCGAGGTGCTGGGACCCACCCTGATACGGGAGGATCCCGACCCGGAGGCGATGTCGTTGCTGCGCTGCCCCCTGGAGGAGGGACGCGAACTGGTGAGGGCCGTCAAACACGCGGCCGCCATCCGGTCGGCCCGCAAGGAGGGCGGCCGACTTTTCCTGCAGGTCGATCCGATGACCCTCACGTGAGGAGGAAACCATGAAACTGGTGTTCGCAGGCACCCCCGGGGTGGCCGTGCCGAGCCTCGACGCCCTGATGGATTCGAGACACGAGGTGGTGGCGGTGGTCACCCGGCCGGACGCCACGGCGGGCCGTGGGCGCCGGCTCACCCCCTCACCGGTCGCGATCCGGGCCGCGGAACTCGGACTCGAGGTCCTCAAACCCGCTCATCCCCGGGAGCCGGATTTCCGGTACCGGCTGGGGAAACTGGCCCCGGATGTGTGCGCGGTGGTCGCCTATGGTGCCCTGCTGCCCACCCCGGTCCTCGAGATCCCGGCTCACGGCTGGATCAACCTGCACTTCTCCCTGCTGCCCAGGTGGCGTGGGGCGGCCCCGGTGCAGCGGGCCGTGATGGCGGGCGATCCCGAGATCGGGACCTCCTGTTTCCGCATAGTCCGGGAGCTCGACGCGGGGGACGTCTACCGGATCGCGGCCCGCCCCATGCCGGAGGCCACCGCAGGGGAGCTGCTCGAACTGCTCGCGGTCTCGGGGGCCGCCCAGCTCGTCGAGACCATCGACGCCGTCGAGGCGGGCGAGACCCCCGTGCCCCAGGAAAGCGTCGGGGTGACCCGGGCCGCGAAGATCACGGTGGAGGAGGCGCGGGCGGATTTCACCCGGCCGGCGGTCGAGGTCCGCAACCACATCCTCGGTTGCTCCCCGGAACCGGGGGCCTGGTGTGAGTTGAACGGAAAACGACTCAAGCTGTACCGGGCACGGCTCGCCGATGGCCAGTTCACCCCGGCACCCGGTGAACTGCACGTGACCAAACGCCAGGTCTTCGTCGGAGCGGGTGACGGCGCCCTCGAGCTGCTGGAGGTCCAGGCTCCGGGCAAACGGCGAATGGCGGCCATCGACTGGGCCCGCTCCGGCGCCGCATCCGGGAGGTTCGCGTGAGCAGGGGCCCCTCCGCCCGGAGGGTCGCGTTCGACGTGCTGAGGCAGGTGAGCGGTGAGGACGCCTACGCGAACCTGGCGCTCGCCAAACGGCTGGCCCGGGCGGGTCTGGAAACCAGGGACGCGGCCTTCGTCACGGAACTCGTTGCCGGTACCTGCCGCCTGCGGGGCACCTATGACGCGATCATCGAGTCCGCCTCGGGACGAGGCCTGAAAACCATGCAACCCGCGGTGGTGGACCTGCTGCGGCTGCTCGCTCATCAGGCACTGAGCATGACTGTGCCCGCGCGGGCGGCCGTCGCCACCACCGTGGAACTGGCCCGCGACACCGTCGGGCAGCGGGTCACCGGCCTGGTCAACGCCGTCGGGCGCCGGATCGCCGCGCACGACCTCCAGGAATGGGTGGAGCTGCTGAGTGCGGGCCTCGACGAGACGGACAGGCTAGCGGTGACCACCCATCATCCCCGCTGGATCGTGGAGGCCCTCGAACGGGTGCTGCCGGAAAACGAGGTCTCCCGGGCGTTGGAGGCTGACAACCTGGCACCGAGACCAACCCTCGTGGTACGTCCCGGACTCGCGGAGGTCAAGGAACTCGCCCCCGCCATCCCCACCGTGCACTCGCCCTTCGGGGCGGTTCTCGACGGGGCTCCGGGCGATCTGGCGGCGGTCAGGGAAGGCCGGGCCGGTGTGCAGGACGAGGGTTCGCAACTGGTGTGCCTGGCCCTGAACCGAGTCAAGGCCCCGAACGGGCCGTGGCTGGATCTGTGCGCTGGCCCCGGTGGGAAATCCGCCCTCCTGGCGGGACTGGCCAGACAACGGGGGGAGCACCTCGTCGCCAACGAGGTGGCTGCGCATCGCGCGGAACTCGTCGAACAGGCCCTGGCAGTCTACCCGCCTGGAACGGCGAGCGTCATCTGCTCCGACGGGCGTGACCCGGAACCGGTCAGGCAGCACGGCCCCTTCGCCAGGATCATGGTGGACGCTCCCTGCAGCGGCCTGGGGGCGCTGCGTCGCCGCCCCGAGGCCCGGTGGCGTCGCACACCGGCCGACCTTGTAGAACTCGTCTCGCTGCAACGTGCTCTGCTGGAAACCGCCACGGGTCTGCTGGCTCCCGGGGGAGTGGTCGCCTACGTGACCTGCTCACCCCACGCGGACGAGACCGTCGCCATCGTCGAGGCGGCCCTGAGGAGCAACCCACATCTGGAACTTCTGGATGCAGCAGCCCTGCTTCCCGAGGTGCCCGGCGCCGCTCGGGGCGGGCACGTGCAGCTGTGGCCCCACCGTCACGGAACCGACGCCATGTTCCTGGCTTTGCTTCGTGACATATCCTGAACATCGCTAGGCTTCGGGCATGCGTATCACCCCGAGCATCCTGAACGCCGACTTCGCCAATCTCCGCCACGAGATCGGACGGATACCGGGGGCGGACGGGGTGCACGTGGATGTCATGGACAACCATTTCGTGCCGAACCTGACGATCGGGCTTCCCGTGGTCGAATGCCTGCGCAAGGTGACCGATCAGCTCCTGGACATTCACCTGATGATCGAGGACCCGGACCGCTGGGCCCCGACCTACGCCGAGGCGGGGGTGGAGTCGGTTACCTTCCACGTCGAGGCGGCCCACGCCCCGATCCGGCTGGCCCGGGAGCTGCGGGCCCGTGGGGCGAGGGCGTCGATGGCTCTCAAACCCGCCACCCCGATCGAGCCCTACGCCGAGATGCTCGACGAACTGGACATGGTGCTGCTCATGACCGTCGAACCCGGTTTCGGCGGGCAGAAATTCCTCGACCTCGTGCTGCCGAAGATCCGCCGGACCCGGGAACTGATCGGGGATCGCCCGATCTGGTTGCAGGTCGACGGCGGAGTCTCGGTGGAAACGATCGGGCGCTGCGCCGAGGCGGGTGCCGACACCTTCGTGGCCGGCTCCGCGGTCTACAACGCCCCCGATCCGGACGCCATGGTGCGGGAACTACGCGAGCTGGCCGGCTCCGCGTGGTGCTGCTGAATCAACCCGGTTCGTCGCCCCGGTCACGGAGGTAGCGTTCGAACTCCGCGGCGATGGAGTCGCCGGTGGCGCCCTCCACGTCGGAGGCGTCGCGGGCCTCTTCCAGCTGTTCGATGTACTCGGCGACGTCGGGATCCTCCGCGCTCAGCTCGTCCACGGCCTGCACCCACTTGCCGGCCTCACCGAGCAGGTCACCGGCTCCCAGACTGGCATCCAGAACCTGTTCCATGCGGCTGAGCAGGGCGTGCTGTCCCTTCGGGTTCGGCGGAGTGGCGACGTAGTGGGGAATGGAGACCCACATGGATGCGCAGGGGAATCCCTCGGCGATCAGCATCTGGTTGACCACTCCCGTGATGCCGGTGGGGCCCTCGTAGGTGAGTTCCTCGATGGCCAAGCTGCCCCGCAGTTGCGAGTCGTAGGTGTACATGGCCACGGGAAGGGGACGCGAATGCGGGGTGTCGCTGAGCATCGCTCCCAGCAGCAAAACCATCGACGGGTCGTAGCGTTTCAGCCGTTGGACCAGTTCACGGGAGAAGCTGCGCCACAGCTGGTTGGGCTCGGGACCGACCACGATGATCAGATCCCGTTCCGGGAGACGTACCTGCTGAAGGGTGATGTGGGGCCACTGGATCCAGGGGCCGTCGGGGGAGCGGCGCAGGATCGGGCGGGTCACCTGGAAGTCGAAGTAACGTTCGTCATCGATGGTCTCAAGCTCGGACGACGGGTAGTGCTCCATCAGGTGTAGCAATGCGTCGCTGGCCGCGTTGGCCGCGTCGTTCCAGCCGCTGAAGGCGATCACGACGGCCGGGTTTTTGAGGTCCTCGGGCCGGGGGTGCTGCATCCTTCCAGTCTATTGGCCCTGCCGGTGACCTCAAACCGGGCGGGCCGGCAGCGATTGACAGGGGTGTTGACCGGGATTTATGCTCGCCAAGGAGTTTGGGGGGATCAACTCTGTTGCATGGGGTATTCCGTCCATTTCCGAACAATGTTCGACGCCGAGCCGGAAAGGCGCCCATGAAATTGCTGAAACGCATCGTGTTCGGCATGCTCGCCGCCCTTGTCACGGCCGTCAGTGGCATTGTTCTCATCCCGCGGCCGGCGCAGGCCGACTACGCCACCGGCGGCCGAGGCTATTTCGTCAAGTCCGTGGTCTGGGCCGAGTGGGGGAACAAGGGCGACATCATTCCCGCCTCGGGGCTCACGAAAACCCAGTACACGCAGGTCGGCAGCACGACGCTCGCCCTCGAATGCACTTTGTCACAACCGGATTCCGGCGGTGGGTACGGATACAATCAGAACACCACGCTGGATGTCTGGACCGCGGGAAGCTGGCGGAAGGACGGTTTGGACGACCTCTACAACCGTGGCGGCACGGGCACCAACAATCGGATGACCAACGCCATTCACACCAAATATGCCAGGACCACGGTCAGCTTCAAGGTTTCCTGCTCGGCCATCGTTTCCGGCCCGGGTTTCCCAGCGGGAGGGCAGCGTGTTCCGGTGGACGGAATGGTTGTGGCCGATGCCGAGTCCAGCGATCCGAATCCCGACGAATACATCAAGGTGGAAACCAGCAGCAATGCCCAGTGGCGGGTCCTGGACCGGATTCGCGACACCGGTTGCACATCGACGACGCTGGCCCAGCAAAGCACATCGGGAGGATCACGAACCCTGACGCTTCTCCCGGGCGGCGTGACCTGTCCCAACACCGGCCCCACCGTCGCCATGGTTGCCAGCAATGTCTCCGAGGCAACCATCACGATGTTCGGTCAGGGACAAGCGGCAGCAGCTGTGGGCGCCGTCATCAACCTCGACTACGGCGATGCCCCCATCAGCTACGGAGCCGCAGCCGCGCAATACCTGACGGGCTGGAACGGTTCATCACTTCCCGACGGCACCACCGATGCCTTCAGCACCAGACTGGCATGGCCACCCAGGAACCCCGACGTGATGCTGGGCAGACGCATAGACCCCGAACCGGTCAACCCCGTGAACGGTGACGGCACCCAGGACGACAAGAACCCCGCCAGCCCGAATGACGAGGACGCCATATCGGGAACACCGCTCTACCACGTGATACAGGGCGGGGGAACCGCCACCCAGGAGATCATCTGCACGGGCCAAGGCCACAACCGCGGCTGGGTGGACTGGAATCGCAACGGGGTCTTCGACGAGGCGGAGGCATCCGACACGGTGCAGTGCGCCGGGGGCAGAGCCACCCTCACCTGGTCCATCCCGCAGGATGCGGTCACCGGGAACAGCTACCTGCGGCTGCGTGCCGCCGCCACGGCGGATTCCCTGACGAGCCCCACGGGATTGACCGTCACCGGGGAGGTCGAGGACCACAAGGTACAGATCAGCACCTACGAACTCGAGATCTCCAAAACCTCTGACGCCCTGGCCGGGAAAAAGTTCGCGGGCGACGAGGTGGCCTATACCGTCACCGCGAAGAACCCGAGCAGAACCCCTTTCACCGACACCAGCCCGGCCTACGTCTTCGACGACCTGAGCGGGGTGGTCGACGATGCCACCGTGATCACGAACTCCCTGCAGGCCACCGTCGGGAGCAGCAGACGCGGTGACGTGGTCTTCGACTCGAACACGAGCAGGATTGCCTGGCAAGGCACGTTGGCCCCCAACGAGACACTCACCCTGACCTATCGGGTGCGTCTCAAGGTCGGGGGAGACCGTGACCTGCGTAACGTCGCCTGGGGACAGGCGGGTGTTGCCACCCCTGCGACGAACGTGACCTGCGAGGACCGCACAGCGGAGGGACGTGACAGGGTGACGAACCACCCCTGCGCCGCCGAACGGTACCAGCTGATGTCGCTGCTGAAGACCTTCCAGAACAGCTACGACCCGGCCCCGAACGCCGCGGACTGGACACTGACCGCTACCGGAAACTTCGGTGGCGAAACCGGCGACACCGAACGTGTCGTCCCGGGGAACACCGCCGTCACCAACACGAACACCTTTGTGGTGCCAGTAGGGGAGTCCTTCCAGTTCGAGGAAAAGGCGGCTCCGGAGGTCATGAAGGGGTACGAGTTCCTGAACTCCGGGCTGATCGCCGTGGGCGGGAGTCAGGTGGAGCTTGTGAACAAGGACAAACCCGCATCCGTCAAGTGGACCAAGACCGATGGCGAAACCGGCACATTGTTAGGAGGATCCGAGTGGAAACTGACCGGTCCCGCTGCTCCCGGCGAGCTGGTAATCACCGACTGCATCGCCGCCGACCGCAGCGTGTGCACCGGACCTGACAAAGATCCCGGGGCTGGTTCTTTCCTGCTGGAGGAAATGAACTGGGGAGAATACACGCTGACCGAGGTCACACCACCGCCCGGATATGCGCTCCCGAACCTCCCAGAGCGAAGTTTCCGGCTCAGCAGCGCCAACACGGGCTCCGAGTCGTTGGATATCGGTGCGATACTCAACGACCGCCTGCCCGGGTCGATTTCTTGGCAAAAAGTAGAGGCGGAAACAGCGAATCCGCTCACCGGTTCCGTTTGGAAACTCACGAGCGAGTCAGGAACGACCATCACCGACATCGCTGATTGCACCACTCCAGGCAATTGCTCGGGACCCGACAAAGATCCTACGCCTGGGTCATTCCGGGTCGAGGGATTGGCCTGGGGGGCCTGGGAGCTGGTGGAAACCAGCGCACCACTGGGTTACCTGCTGACCACGCGGGTGGAAACTGTGCAGATCGATTCACGGGCCACGGATCAGCTGGTGACGGATCCGTTCGAGAACACTCGTGCCCCGGTCCCGGTGCTGCCGCTGACCGGGGGGACGCCGAGCGACATCTACCACTACTCGGGGGGCGGCCTGTTGGTCGTCGCAGCCGCGCTGGTTCTCCTCAGGCACCGCCGGAGGGACAGGCGCCCGTGATCCCGCAACCCGAACGGGATCGCACGCGAAACCGTCGAAAAACTCGACAAAACAGATGGAGGGAATCAGATGACCACTCGGAGCAAGCCCGGCAGGCGGCTGTTGTCGCTGGCCGCGGCCCTGGCCGTCGGCCTGCTGGGGCTCACGACCCCGGCGCACGCCGACTCGGCCAACATCAATCCGAACCAGAAGGCGAACCTGACGCTGCACAAGTGCGTCCAACCCGACACCCCGGGGACGCCGGCGAACGGCAAGGAACAGGCGGGAATCGGATGCACCCCGATCGACGGGGTCACGTTCACGCTCTACAAGGTGGACGACATCGACCTGACCACCCCGGGCGGTTGGGAAGCGGCCAAGGGCCTGACGGCCCCGGAATCGGGAACCGTCGTCGATGGGCACACCTCCACCGAGATCTCGGCCACCACCACGACCGGCGGGGGCATCGCGAGCTGGCAGGGCCTCGATCTCGGGCTCTACCTGGTGATCGAGACCGACACCGGTTCCCCCGACACCAAGGTCGTGCTCGGCAGCAAACCGTTCCTGGTCACCCTGCCCTACTACACCGACGACAACCAGTGGAACTACAACGTCCACGTGTACCCGAAGAACTCGGTGGCGGGCATCGAGAAAACCGTCGACGACTCGATCGTTCAGGCGAAGTACAACGGCGACGACGTGAAGTGGACCATCACCGCCGACATCCCGCGCAGTGGACAGGGCACCGAGATCACGAGCTACGTCATCACCGACACCCTGCCGGCGGGCCTCACCCTCGACAACAGCCGGGTCACGCTCGGCGTCAAGGACGGCATCAACTTCGTGAACAACGACGACTACTCGTGCACGGGCAACCTGACCTGCACCTTCACCCCGAACGGTATCGCGAAGCTGAAGGCCAACGGCGGACAGAAGGTGGTCCTGACCCTGATCACCGACGTCACCGACGTGTCGCAGGCCGCCAACGGGGTTTTCACCAACAAGGCCAAGGTGACCATCAACGGGATCGACTCGGTCGAGGAGAGCGCCACCACCACTTGGGGACAGCTCACCGTCTACAAGTACGACGGAAGCAACGAGGGTTTCCTGAGCGGTGCCAAGTTCAAGCTCTGCACCAGCGAGGCCTGCCCGGACCAGGACGTCGCCCTCGCGGAACTGACCACCGGGCCCGATGGCAAGATCCTCTTCCCCGTGGTGCGGCCGGGCACCTACTACCTGGTCGAGACGGAGGCCCCCGCGGGCTACGTCAAGACCGAGACCCAGCAGGTCACCGTCGAGGCCGGTGTGACCGAGACCCCGGCGCAGCCCATCTCCGCCGGCAAGAACTACAAACCGGTCGCGAACACCAAACAGGCCGTTCCCCAGCTGCCCCTGACCGGTGGCATCGGTCAGGTCGCCCTGGCCGCCGGTGGCATCGGGCTGCTGGTGATCGGCGGCGCGGTGATGGTCATCGGCCGCGCGGCCGCCCGTCGCAAGCAGGCCTGAGAGGGACACCGGTAAACCATGACATCGCATTCCCGTCGGCGCCCACGACGCTGGAGGCCGAGCCTGACGACATGGCTGGCCGCGTCGTGTGCGCTGACGGGGATCGTGCTTCTCAGCTACACCCCGGCCGCTTCGTGGCTTTCCCAGTACCAGCAGTCGCGGCTGATCGACACCTACAACGATTCGCTGCGCAGGGAGAGACAGACAACCGGGAACGAAACCGGGCACGCGGAGGCCGAGGAGGCCTTGGCGGATGCCCGGGCCTACAACGAAAAACTCAGGTCCGGGGCGATCCTGGACCCGAACACCAACGTTCCCCGGAGCGCCGGGGAGACCGCCGGAAATGAATACCACGAACTGCTCAAGGGCCCGGCGGAGATCATGGCCCGGATCCGGATCCCGGACATCGACGTCGATCTTCCCATCTATCACGGCACCTCCGACCTGACGCTGCTCCGCGGCGCCGGGCACCTGCAGGGCACGTCCCTCCCGGTGGGCGGTGAATCCACTCACTCCGTCATCACCGCCCATCGCGGCCTCGCCGAGGCCACCATGTTCACCGATCTGGACAGGATGCGCGCCGGGGACACCTTCACCATTGAGGTGATGGGTGAGGTGCTGGTCTACGAGGTGCGCCAGACGCAGGTGGTGGCGCCCGAGGAGCAGGAGGCCCTGTACCCGCAGGAGGGCCGCGACCTGTTGACCCTGGTCACCTGCACCCCGCTCGGGGTCAACACCCACCGGATCCTCGTCACCGGGGAACGGGTGATCCCGCCCCCCCAGGAGGATGTGGACAAGGCGCTGCGGGATTCCGACCTGCCGCGTTTCCCGTGGTGGCTCTTCCTCTCCGGTGGCGGTGTCGTCACCGTGATCGGTTATCTCTGGCTGGCCGGACGCCGCGATGCCCGGCTCCACCAGGCCGCGATCGCGGCGGGGACGGAAAAGACGGAGGAACCCGCCGGCTCGGAGACCACCGACACGCCCGGGGACGAACACCCGGCAGCGGGGCACGAGGAAACGATCGTCGACAATCGGGAAAACCCCACACAGGACGAGGATTCCACGGGCGGCCGGGATGACGGGGAACCGGCCGGGCAAGCGGATAACCTCGAGGGGTGAACCACTGGAACACCCGGGCAGCCCTGGACCGGCTCGAGGAAACGCGCGGCCACGAACGGGCATTGACGCAACTGGCCCACGACCCGCTGTCCAGATGCCTCAGGCTCGGCCCCGGGCTGGAGATCCCCGCGGCGGACGGCGAACTGGTCTCCGAGATCTTCGACGGCGACCGGAGACCGGACGACCTGCTGCTGGGCCGGATGGACGGCCACATCTGGTGGGCGCGCAGCGACGGTGAGGGAGGAACGGACCTGCGGACCCTCGACCTCCCCCCGGGCCAGACACAGCTCGCCATGATGGCGACGGCCCTCTACGAATGGCACCGCAGCGATCCCGTCTGTCCCCGGTGTGGGGAACGGACCACACCCGACCGGGCCGGAACCGCGCGCCGCTGTCCGAAATGTGGCCGGGAACTCTTCCCGCGTACCGACCCCGCGGTCATCCTTGCCGTGACCGACCCCGCCGACCGCCTGCTGCTCACGCACGCCCGGGGCTGGCCGGGCAACCGCGTCTCCGTGCAGGCCGGGTTCATCGAGGCGGGGGAATCGGCGGAACAGGCCTGCCACAGGGAGATATGGGAGGAAACCGGTCTGGCCATCCGGAGTCTCGGGTTCTTCGGATCCCAACCCTGGCCGTTCCCGCGATCCCTGATGCTGGGTTTCGAGGCGAGAACCGACGGCACGGAACCGAACCTCGACGGCGAGGAACTCGCCTGGGGTTCCTTCCACACGAGAAAGGAACTGCGGCGGGCCGTGGCGGAAGGAGAACTCACCCTTCCCGGACCCGTCTCGCTGGCGCGCCAGTTGATCGAGGCCTGGCTGGCGCGCGGCGGGTAGGATGACCCGCCGTGACCAAACTTCGTGACCTGCTGAACTCCCGTGTCCTCGTGGCCGACGGGGCCATGGGCACCATGCTGCAGGCCCAGGGCGATCTCGACCTCGAACGCGACTTCCAGGGCCTCGAGGGATGCAACGAGGTCCTGAACCTCACCCGGCCCGATGTGGTCTCGGCGGTGCACCGCGCCTACCTGGAGGCGGGTTCCGACTGCGTGGAGACCAACACCTTCGGCACCAACCTGGCCGCGCTCGCCGAGTACGGCATCGTGGATCGCCTGGCGGAACTGGCCGGTGCCGGGGCCCGCATCGCGCGGGAAACCGCCGACGGATTCACCGACAAACCGCGTTTCGTCCTCGGCTCGGTGGGTCCCGGGACGAAACTCCCCAGCCTGGGGCACATCGCCTTCGCCGACATCCGTGACGCCTACCAGGCCCAGGTGGAGGCCATGATCGCGGGCGGCATCGACGCCGTGCAGATCGAGACCTGCCAGGACCTCCTGCAGGCCAAGGCCGCGGTGATCGCCACGAAACGCGCCCGGGCCAGGCTCGGGGTGGATCTGCCGATCCTGGTCAACGTCACCGTCGAGACCACCGGCACCATGCTGCTCGGCTCCGAGATCGGGGCGGCCCGCTCCACCCTGGAGGCCCTCGGCGTCGACGTGATCGGATTGAACTGCG
>ERZ773043.1544-NODE-1544-length-12894-cov-10.545058_pt1 | contig 12894 bp, 8 predicted proteins | sample MGYA00580636_ERZ773043 | MGnify/ENA primary metagenome ERZ773043 (study PRJEB29015, sample SAMEA2737992) | human oral metagenome | biome: human oral; feature: human-associated habitat; material: dental | place: China | collected 2065 ... | reverse complement strand
AGGAAATATGAAAATCAGACAAGCAAGATTTTCAGATTTGGACCGAATTTTAGAAATAGAGCTAGAGAATTTCTCCCTTGAAGAAGCCATTCCGCGTTCGGTCTTTGAGGCTCATTTACAAGAAATCCAGACTAGCTTTCTCGTCGCTGAAAAAGAGGGACGTGTCCTTGGATACATTGAAGGACCAGTCGTCCCACACCGCCATCTACAAGATCAGTCCTTTACGGAAGAAGTAGCGGACTACAGTCATAGATCTGGCGGTTATATCTCTGTTACCTGTCTATCTATTGCCAAGGAAGCGCAAGCTTTGGGTGTGGGTAAGAGATTACTGACCGCCCTAAAAGAAGTTGCTGTAGAGCAGGAAAGAGAAGGTATCAATCTGACCTGCCATGACTATCTGATTCCCTATTATGAGAAACACGGCTTTGTTAATGAAGGGATATCTCAGTCAAATTTTGCAGGTGAGACCTGGTACGATATGGTTTGGGAAAATAAGAAATAAGCATAAGAAAGCCATCTATGGTTGCTTTTCTTTACTTTTTAAGATATAATATTATGGATTATCAACAAGGAGGTTGAACCTTTGAGCGAAAATTCGAGAGAAGAAGAAAAATTAAGTTTTAAAGAACAGATTCTACGTGATTTAGAAAGGGCACGGGAAAGAGAACGGTTAGCTGGAGAAGGAGATGCTACGCCTTTCATTCCCCCTATCGAGAATGATACTCTTTCTACTTTTTCTGATTTGGAAATAGAGGATTCTGCTGAAAATGCGGTTGACGATTCTTTAGCTTCTATAGAGGATGTTCTAAAAAAAGCTCCAACTGTATTGCCACGTAAAGATTCTGAACCAAGTGAAATAGTGGAACTGAAACAGGAAGATTCAGAGCCGGAAGAAGTTACTCCGACTAGGATTGAAGCTGTAGAACCTAAAAAAGACGAAAAAGCTTTTAACGAAGTAACGACAAGAATAGCCGTTTCGTATAAGACTGCGGATAAGGTGGAAGCAGTTTCTTCTCTCACGGGAAATGAAGAAACATTCTCATCTGAAGCTACTGATCGACAAACTGATCTTCCAAGCCGTAGTCGTCGTGAAGGAGTAAAGCCAGCTAAGAAAAAGAAGAAATCAAAAGCTAAAGGCTGTTTGCTAACTTTCCTAGTTCTCCTAGTGCTCGTAAGTATTGGTGGCTTCTTTGGTTATGGATACGTTCAAGAATCCTTGAAACCTGTTGATGCAAGTTCTAAGGACTATGTGACAGTTCAAATTCCAGAAGGTTCAAATATTCAAGAAATTGGGAGCACTTTGGAAAAATCTGGTCTTGTTAAACATGGACTTATCTTTAGCTTTTATGCTAAATATAAGGGCGCAGACTTAAAATCAGGTTATTACAACTTGAAGAAGAGCATGAGTACGGATGAATTGATCCAAGAATTGCAAAAGGGGGGAACTCCTGAACCTCAAGAACCAGCTCTTGCAAGCCTGACAATTCCAGAAGGATATACATTAGAGCAAATCGCTCAAACAGTAGGACAACTTCAAGGTGAATTTAAAGAACCTCTTACTGCGGATGCTTTCTTGGCAAAAGCTCAAGATGAGACCTTTATCTCACAATTAGTGGCCAAGTATCCAAACTTGCTTGGAAGTCTCCCAACAAAAGATAGTGGGGTTCGTTATCGCCTAGAAGGTTACCTTTTCCCAGCAACTTATACCATCAAAGAAAGCACTACAGTTGAAAGCTTGATTGATGAGATGGTTGCGGCTATGGACAAGGCCATGTCACAATACTACGCTACGATCAAAGAAAAGAATCTGACAGTTAATGAATTGCTCAGCATTGCCTCACTTGTCGAAAAAGAAGGTGCTAAGACGGAAGACCGCAAGAAGATCGCAGGTGTCTTCTATAACCGCTTAAACCTAGGTATGCCACTTCAGAGCAACATCGCTATCCTGTATGCCCAAGGCAAGCTTGGTCAAAAGATTAGCCTAGCTGATGACGCTGGAATTGATACAAATATTGATTCACCATACAATGTCTACACACACCTTGGCCTTATGCCTGGACCGGTTGATAGTCCAAGTTTGGATGCTATTGAAGCAAGTGTAAACCAGACAAAGAGTGACTACTTGTACTTTGTAGCCAATGTAGAAGATGGTAAAGTATACTTTGCAACGACCAAAGAAGAACACGATCAAAACGTTGCAGAACACATCAATAGCAAACTAACACAATCAAGTAGTTCAAACTAAAATTATGTGGTTTTCCACATAATTTTGTTTTAAAAACAAATTAAGAAAAGAAAGTTGAGAAAAATGGCAGAAAAAACTTACCCAATGACCCTTGAAGAAAAGGAAAAACTTGAAAAAGAATTAGAAGAATTGAAACTGGTTCGTCGTCCCGAAGTAGTGGAGCGTATCAAAATTGCTCGTTCATACGGAGACCTTTCAGAAAATAGTGAGTATGAGGCAGCTAAAGATGAGCAAGCCTTTGTTGAAGGACAAATTTCAAGCTTGGAAACTAAAATCCGCTATGCTGAAATCGTCAACAGCGATGCAGTAGCACTGGACGAAGTTGCGATTGGTAAGACTGTAACTATCCAAGAAGTCGGGGAAGATGACGAAGAAGTTTACATCATCGTCGGTTCTGCGGGTGCAGATGCTTTTGCTGGTAAAGTATCAAATGAGAGTCCGATTGGACAAGCCTTGATTGGTAAAAAGACTGGAGATACAGCAACCATCGAGACACCAGTGGGTAGCTATCAAGTAAAAATCTTGAAGGTTGAAAAAACAGCTTAAATAGAATGAAAATGGAGTAGTGGAGGTTTTGACTTGCTCAACTCCTTTTTGATTTTTTGAATAAATAGGAGACTATATGAGTTCAAATAAGAAAAAAAATAAAATGGAGCGTGGCTTAACCAATCGCCATGTTCAGGTGATGGCTATTGCGGGAACAATCGGAACAGGTCTTTTCCTAGGTGCTGGTCGTTCTATCAGCCTTACTGGACCTTCTATCATCCTGATTTACATGATTACAGGAGCCTTTATGTTTTTGATGATGAGGGCTGTTGGAGAGATGCTCTACCAGGATCCAGAACAACATACTTTTATCAACTTTATCACCCGTCATTTGGGGAAAGGCTGGGGTTATTTCTCAGTTTGGTCTTATTGGTTGTCTGTCGTCTTTATCGGTATGGCAGAAATCACTGCGATTTCGCATTATGTTCAGTTTTGGTTTCCTAGCTGGCCTAGTTGGCTGATTCAGATTGTCTTTTTAACGATTTTGGCCTTGGTCAATCTGATTGCGGTTAAGCTCTTTGGAGAAGTCGAGTTTTGGTTTGCTATGGTTAAGATTGTGGCTATTTTAGCTATGATTGCAACGGGAGCCTTTATGGTTTTAACTGGATTTGAGACACCGCATGGTGCTGCAAGTTTGGCAAATATCAGCAATCAGTTCTCTCTTTTTCCAAACGGTGTTATGAACTTTGTCATGGCCTTTCAAATGGTATTTTTTGCATATCTGATGATTGAGTTTATCGGAGTGACAACTTCTGAAACCAAGAATCCTCGTCAGGTTTTGCCAAAAGCAGTTAAGGAAATTCCTCTTCGAATTGTCTTCTTCTATGGTGGAGCCCTATTGGCCATTATGTCTATCATTCCCTGGAGAGAACTTGCTTCTTCAGATTCACCATTTGTAACGGTTTTTGAACTAGCAGGTATCAAGTGGGCAGCGGCTCTGATTAACTTTGTCGTTTTGACGTCGGCAGCGTCTGCTCTTAACTCAACTCTCTACTCAACAGGGCGACACTTGTATCAGATCGCCCATGATTCGCCCAATCGCTTCTTAAAAGCGATTAAGGCAGATACTCTTTCTCGTCACAATGTTCCGCAAAATGCCATCATCGCCTCAGCAATTTTAATTGCTCTGGCTGCCTTTATCAATGTGTTGCCGGGTGTTTCGGATGCTTTTGCTTTAATTACGGCATCTTCATCAGGTGTCTATATTGCAATTTATATCTTGATTATGGTTGCCCATCTCAAATACCGCAAGTCACAAGACTTCATGGCTGATGGCTATCTCATGCCTCAGTATCGTTTGCTCAATCCCCTAACGATCCTCTTTTTTGTCTTTGTTTTTGTGACTCTCTTTTTGCAAGAGTCTACTTTCATGGGGGCAGTTGGTTCAGCCATCTGGATCCTTGTTTTTGGGATTTATAGCCAGTGGAAATTTAGGAAATAAAGGTTTTTTATCAACTGAAGTCGGTTAACGAAAGGTCAGATTCAGGAGAGAACCATGGTGGTTCTCTCCTTTTTATATTCAAGGAAATAAGGATTCTAGTAGTTTGTAAGGTTGAAGGTATAGGTTCGTATTTCCTAATAATGTTACAGGGATTTTCCCAGCAGGATAAATACTAACGACCTGTTATTTGAAGTTACCAGTATGATGATAATGTAATTTTCTAGGGACAGCATTCTCCTCTTACCTTACTATGACCTAGCATAGATATAAGCTACTTTTAGCATAGTCTGCATAGATGTTAGCTTTTTTTGAGGATATGAAAACTCCCCTATCGTTTCTAGTGAGTCGTAGCCTCTTCACTATCCGCTATAAGGGGAGTATATCATTTGGTTTTTCTACGGAAGACATGGGATTCGAACCCACGCACGCTGTTACACGCCTACCGCGTTTCCAACACGGCCTCTTAAGCCTCTTGAGTAATCTTCCAATACTTACTCAAATAGTCTACCATAAAGCCACTTATCTTGCAATAAAAATTTTGGAAATAAGAAAAAATGATAGTTTTTGAAAGAAAATGATAAAAAATGCTTGACTTTGGTAGAAAATGTGCTAGAATGATTAGTGTAAACGATAACAGGAGGTGATTTGGTGTTAAAAACTGAGCGGAAGCAACTGATTTTAGAAGAGTTAAATCAACATCATGTAGTTTCCCTAGAAAAATTGGTTAGTCTATTAGAAACATCAGAATCAACGGTTCGAAGAGATTTGGATGAGTTGGAGGCGGAAAACAAGCTTCGCCGTGTACATGGAGGAGCAGAATTACCCCACTCCTTGCAGGAAGAAGAAACCATTCAAGAAAAATCTGTCAAAAACCTTCAAGAGAAGAAGCTACTGGCTCAAAAAGCAGCCTCTCTTATTAAGGAACAAGATGTTATCTTTATTGATGCTGGAACGACAACTGCTTTTTTAATTAAGGAATTGGTTAATAAGAATATCACAGTTGTGACCAACTCCATTCACCATGCGGTTCAGTTGGTTGAAAAGCAGATTCCAACTGTCATGGTTGGAGGTAGTGTCAAGATGGCGACAGATGCTTGTATCGGTGGTGTTGCTCTTAACCAAATCAATCAATTGCACTTTGACCGTGCCTTTATCGGGATGAATGGTGTGGACGATGGTTATTATACGACTCCTGATATGGAGGAGGGAGCCGTTAAGCGTGCTATTTTAGAGAATGCCAAACAAACCTATGTCTTAGTCGATTCGTCAAAGATTGGTCAAACTTGCTTTGCCAAGGTAGCACCACTCAAACGCGCTATTGTCATCACAAGTCAAGGGCATGAGCTCTTGCAGGCCATTAAGAAGAAAACGGAGGTAATCGAAGTATGATTTATACAGTCACACTCAATCCATCCATTGACTATATCGTTCGCTTGGACCAAGTTCAAGTCGGTAGTGTCAATCGTATGGACAGTGATGATAAGTTTGCTGGTGGAAAAGGAATCAATGTCAGTCGTGTTTTGAAACGCTTGGGTATTCCAAATACGGCGACTGGATTTATCGGAGGCTTTACTGGTAAATTTATCACAGATACTCTGCTAGAGGAAGAAATTGAAACTCGTTTTGTCCAAGTGGCAGAAGATACTCGCATCAATGTCAAGATTAAAGCAGACCAAGAAACAGAAATCAACGGAACGGGTCCAAATGTGGAACCAGCTCAGCTAGAAGAATTGAAAGCTATTTTATCTAGTCTGACAGCAGATGATACGGTTGTGTTTGCGGGTTCGAGTGCTAAGAACCTAGGCAATGTTATCTATAAGGATCTGATTGCCTTGACGCGCCAGACTGGTGCACAAGTGGTTTGTGACTTTGAAGGACAGACCTTGATTGATAGTTTGGACTACCAGCCTCTTTTGGTCAAGCCAAACAATCACGAACTTGGAGCTATCTTTGGAGTGAAACTCGAAAGTTTAGATGAGATCGAGAACTATGCTCGTCAGTTACTGGCCAAAGGAGCTCAAAACGTCATTATCTCCATGGCTGGGGACGGTGCACTTCTTGTCACATCTGAGGGAGCTTACTTCGCAAAACCAATCAAGGGAACAGTCAAAAATTCAGTCGGGGCTGGTGACTCTATGGTTGCTGGGTTTACAGGTGAATTTGTCAAATCTAAAGATGCAGTAGAAGCCTTCAAATGGGGAGTGGCTTGTGGAACAGCAACCACCTTCTCGGATGACTTGGCAACAGCAGAATTTATTAAAGAAACATATGAAAAAGTTGAGGTAGAAAAACGATGAAAATTCAAGACCTATTGAGAAAAGATGTCATGTTGCTGGATTTGCAGGCGACTGAAAAAACAGCAGCTATCGAAGAAATGATTCATAGCTTGGTAGATCACGGTTACGTGACGGATTTTGAAACCTTTAAAGAAGGAATCTTAGCGCGTGAAGCTCTAACTTCCACTGGCTTGGGTGACGGAATTGCTATGCCTCACAGCAAAAACTCAGCTGTCAAAGAAGCAACGGTTCTCTTTGCAAAGTCAAACAAGGGTGTTGACTATGAAAGTTTGGATGGGCAACCAACAGACCTCTTCTTCATGATTGCAGCTCCAGAAGGTGCAAATGATACTCACTTGGCAGCCTTGGCAGAATTGTCTCAATACTTGATGAAAGACGGATTTGCTGACAAACTTCGTCAAGTAACATCTGCAGATCAAGTTATCGAACTATTTAACCAAGCTTCAGAAAAAACTGAGGAACCTGTTCAAGTACCTGCTAATGACTCTGGCGACTTTATCGTAGCTGTCACAGCTTGTACGACAGGTATTGCCCACACTTACATGGCCCAAGAAGCCCTTCAAAAAGTGGCTGCTGAAATGGGTGTTGGGATCAAGGTTGAAACAAACGGAGCTAGCGGTGTTGGTAACCAACTAACTGCAGAGGACATACGTAAGGCTAAAGCCGTTATCATCGCTGCAGACAAGGCAGTTGAGATGGATCGTTTCGATGGAAAACCATTGATCAATCGTCCAGTTGCAGACGGTATCCGTAAGACAGAAGAGTTGATTAACTTGGCTCTTTCAGGAGATGCTGAAGTTTATCGTGCTGCTAATGGAGCAAAAGCTGCAACAGCATCTAATGAAAAACAAAGCCTTGGTGGTGCCTTCTACAAACACTTGATGAGTGGTGTATCACAAATGTTGCCATTCGTTATCGGTGGTGGTATCATGATTGCCCTTGCTTTCTTGATCGACGGAGCTTTGGGTGTTCCAAATGAAAATCTTGGCAATCTCGGATCCTACCATGAACTAGCTTCTATGTTCATGAAAATTGGTGGCGCTGCCTTTGGCTTGATGCTCCCAGTCTTTGCAGGTTATGTAGCCTACTCTATCGCTGAAAAACCAGGTTTGGTAGCAGGTTTCGTGGCAGGTGCTATTGCCAAAGAAGGTTTTGCCTTTGGTAAAATCCCTTATGCTGCAGGTGGTGAAGCAACTTCAACTCTTGCAGGTGTCTCATCTGGTTTCCTAGGTGCCCTTGTTGGTGGATTTATCGCAGGTGCCTTGGTTCTTGCCATCAAGAAATACGTTAAAGTTCCTCGTTCACTTGAAGGTGCTAAATCAATCCTTCTCTTGCCACTTCTTGGAACAATCTTGACAGGATTTGTTATGTTGGCTGTTAACATTCCAATGGCAGCAATCAACACTGCTATGAATGACTTCCTAGGCGGTCTTGGAGGAGGTTCAGCTGTCCTTCTTGGTATCGTTCTTGGTGGAATGATGGCTGTTGACATGGGTGGACCAGTTAACAAAGCAGCTTATGTCTTTGGTACAGGTACGCTTGCAGCGACTGTTTCTTCAGGTGGTTCTGTAGCCATGGCAGCAGTTATGGCTGGAGGAATGGTGCCACCGCTTGCCATCTTTGTTGCAACTCTTCTCTTTAAAGATAAATTTACCAAAGAAGAACGTAACTCTGGTTTGACAAACATCATCATGGGCTTGTCATTTATCACCGAGGGAGCAATTCCATTTGGTGCTGCTGACCCAGCTCGTGCGATCCCAAGCTTCATCCTTGGTTCTGCGGTGGCAGGCGGACTCGTTGGTCTTGCTGGTATCAAACTCATGGCGCCACACGGAGGAATCTTCGTTATCGCCCTTACTTCAAATGCCCTTCTTTACCTTGCCTTTGTCTTGGTTGGTGCAATTGTAAGTGGTGTGGTTTATGGTTACCTACGCAAACCACAAGCATAAAAAAGTATCAAAATAGAAAGATTGTTACCATTTGGTGCAATCTTTTTCTCTATTCGAAATGGCTGTGAAATATGTTATAATAGAAGAATGGCAAACAAGAATACTACAAAAACAAGACGGAGACCGTCTAAAGCAGAACTCGAAAGAAAACAAGCTATTCAGAGGATGTTGATTTCCTTAGGGATTGCCTTATTATTGATTATTGCGGCTCTCAAACTCGGTGCAGCTGGTATCACTCTTTACAATCTCATTCGACTGTTAGTCGGAAGTTTAGCTTATGTGGCTATAGGTGGCCTCCTCATTTATCTTTTTCTATTTAAATGGATACGCAAGAAAGAGGGACTTCTGTCAGGATTTCTCTGTATCTTTGCTGGCTTACTCTTGATTTTTGAGGCCTACTTAGTTTGGAAATATGGTTTGGATAAGTTGGTATTAAAAGGGACCATGGCTCAGGTTGTGACTGATCTGACTGGTTTTCGAACGACCAGTTTTGCTGGAGGTGGCTTGATTGGGGTCGCTCTTTATATGCCAATCGCCTTTCTCTTCTCAAATATCGGCACTTACTTTATTGGTTCTATCTTGATTTTAGTGGGTGCCCTCCTAGTCAGTCCTTGGTCTGTTTACGATATTGCTGAATTTTTCAGTAGAGGCTTTGCTAAATGGCGAGAAGGGCATGAGCGTCGAAAAGAGGAACGCTTTGTCAAACAAGAAGAAAAAGCTCGCCAAAAGGCTGAGCAAGAGGCTAGATTAGAAAAAGAAGAGGCTGAAAAATCCTTACTCGATATGCCTCCTGTTGATATGGAAACGGGTGAAATTCTGACAGAAGATGTTGTGCTTGACGTTCCACCTGTTCCGGAAGAAGAGTGGGTAGAACCAGAAATCATCCTGCCTCAAGCTGAACATGAATTCCCTGAACATGAGGAGGATTTTGATGATGAAGATGTACAAGTTGATTTTTCAGCCAAGGAGGCTCTTGAATATAAACTTCCAAGCATACAACTCTTTGCCCCAGATAAACCAAAAGACCAGTCTAAAGAGAAGAAAATCGTTCGGGAAAATATCAAAATCCTAGAAGAAACCTTTGCTAGCTTTGGTATCAAGGTAACGGTTGAACGGGCCGAAATTGGGCCATCAGTGACCAAGTATGAAGTCAAGCCAGCAGTTGGAGTACGGGTCAACCGCATTTCCAATCTAGCAGATGACCTCGCTCTAGCCCTGGCAGCTAAGGATGTCCGAATCGAAGCACCGATCCCAGGGAAATCTTTAGTGGGAATCGAAGTACCTAACTCCGAGATTGCGACAGTTTCTTTCCGCGAACTATGGGAACAATCTCAAACGAAAGCAGAAAATCTCTTGGAAATTCCTCTAGGAAAGGCAGTTAATGGCACCGCAAGAGCTTTTGACCTTTCCAAGATGCCCCACTTGCTAGTTGCAGGTTCAACGGGTTCAGGGAAGTCAGTAGCTGTTAACGGCATTATCGCTAGCATCCTCATGAAGGCGAGACCTGACCAAGTTAAATTTATGATGGTCGATCCCAAGATGGTTGAGTTGTCTGTTTACAATGATATTCCCCACCTCTTGATTCCAGTCGTGACCAATCCACGTAAGGCCGCCAAGGCTCTTCAAAAAGTGGTCGATGAGATGGAAAACCGTTACGAACTTTTTAGTAAGTTTGGCGTGCGTAATATCGCAGGCTATAATGCCAAGGTTGAAGACTGGAATGCCCAGTCGCAAGAGAAACAGATCCCCTTGCCTTTGATTGTGGTTATCGTTGATGAGTTGGCTGACTTGATGATGGTGGCCAGTAAAGAAGTGGAAGATGCCATCATTCGCCTTGGACAAAAAGCACGTGCGGCTGGAATTCACATGATTCTTGCCACCCAACGTCCATCGGTTGATGTTATCTCTGGTTTGATTAAGGCTAATGTGCCATCTCGTGTGGCCTTTGCCGTGTCTTCTGGAACAGATAGTCGTACCATTTTAGATGAAAATGGGGCAGAAAAGCTACTCGGACGTGGGGATATGCTTTTTAAACCGATTGATGAGAATCATCCTGTTCGTTTGCAAGGTTCCTTCATTTCAGATGATGACGTGGAACGTATTGTGACCTTTATTAAGGACCAGGCTTCAGCTGACTATGACGAGAGCTTTGATCCTGGTGAAGTTTCAGAGAATGATTTTGGTGGTGGTTCATCCACTAATGGTGGTAGCTCGGAAGGAGATCCTCTCTTTGAAGAAGCGAAGGCCTTGGTATTGGAAACACAAAAAGCTAGCGCTTCCATGATTCAGCGACGTCTGTCAGTTGGTTTCAACCGTGCTACTCGTTTGATGGAAGAACTGGAAGAAGCCGGAGTGATTGGACCAGCTGAAGGCACTAAGCCACGTAAGGTTTTGATGACTCAAGAGTGATGATGGGAAAAGTACTACCCACCATTTACATATGTTTTAAAAATAATAAAAGGATGAGAGAGTAACTGTTTCGGCGCAAATTTTCTCATTCTTTTTTATGTTTAACACAAATCAAAAAATGTCAAACGGTTTCATAATAACGCTTACAAAACGAACGATTTTTGCTATAATAAAAGGAAAATGAGTAATAAAGATTTAAGGAGTTTTAAATGGACAATTTATTAACCGTTCATTTTCATAGTATGCATGGCGACTATTCGAGATATAGTATGTGGAAGTGGCTAGATGGTTATTGGGGCGAAGAAGCCCATTTTTCTCGTGAGGATGATTTTGGACTGGTGGGTCAGCTCACCTTTCCGGCTAATCGTTTTATTGACTATGTCAATCTCTTGGTTAAGACGGAAGATTGGTCAAAGCAGACACATGATTATCGTATCAGACGTTTCTTGGGGGATGCCCCGAATGCTATTTGGGTGGTTGAAGGAGACCCGACTGTTTATTATTCTAAACAGGCTGCTTTGACGAGTCATAGTTTTGAAGGGCGTGATCAGCATGCCTTTGATATGGCTCTTCGTGGACAGGAATTTGATCAAAAGTGGGGATTTCAAGGTTGGTTAGGACATAAGTATGAAAAAGGTTCCACAGAGTTTCGACTTTGGGCGCCACTAGCTCGGCGTGTGCAGCTACTACTTTTTAAAAAAGATAGTAAAAAATCTAAGGTGATTAAGATGAGCCGAGGAACCAGTGTAAATAAGGATTGTCACGAGATGAACACACACGGTGTTTGGAGCGTCTCTGTTGCTGGGGATTTGGATGGGGTAGCCTATCAGTTTCGCGTCTACCATGAGGAGAGTTTCTATCAAGATACTAGAGATCCGTATAGCATTGCTCTTAGCTTAAATAATAAAAAGAGCTTGGTGGTAAACCCTGAGCGTTTGGTTCCTAAGGGGTATCAGAAGGTTACAAGACAGAAGGCTAACTGGCGTAATGCCAACGCCTGCTCATCTGTTATCTGTGAGATGCATCTACGAGACTTCTCAATCTCAGAAACATCTGGTGTTAAAAAGGCATATAGAGGGACTTATCTGGGTGCCTGCCAGAAAGGAACTAAAAATGACCAAGGGGATGTGACTGGTTTTGATTATATCAAACGCATGGGTTATAACTATGTCCAGTTACAGCCGGTCTTTGATCATCACAAGACCTATGATAAGAATGGTAATCTTCTCTATAACTGGGGATATGATCCTGAAAATTACAATGTTCCAGATCGTCAGTTTGCGGTTGATCAAAAAAATCCCTTAGCACCAATTTTGGAGCTTAAGAAGATGATTCAGGTCTACCATGAAGCGGGTATTGGGGTCATCATGGATGTTGTTTATAACCACACCTATTCGTCATATAGTTCGCCTTTCCAACTGGCAGTACCGGCTTATTATTACCGTATGCACGACAATGGTTCATTCCAAGATGGGTCAGGTTGTGGGAATGAAACAGCCAGTGAGAAAGAAATGTACCGCAAGTATATGATTGATTCTTTGACCTATTGGGCAGAAGAATTTGGAGTGGATGGTTTCCGTTTTGACCTTATGGGCTTGCATGATGTTGCTACTATGAATGCCATTCGTTCAGCCATGGATGATATAGATCCTAGGATTCTTATTTACGGTGAAGGATGGGACATGGGGATTGGGCTTCCTGTGGACCAAAAGGCCAAGAAGGATAACGCATCTTTGATGCCTAGAATCGGATTTTTCAATGACAATGCGCGTGATGCCGTTAAAGGGGCAGAAGTCTATGGACATATCAGCAATGGTTATGTGTCCGGAGCTCCTTTAGAAGATAAAATTGCTAAGAGTTTACTTGGTAGCCGTGGCTTTGTAAACTACCTCATGCCAGGTCAGGTTCTCAACTATATTGAAGCTCATGACAATTACAATTTGAATGATCTTATGCATCATCTACATCCACATGATTCGCCAGAGGATATTGAAAAACGAATTTACT
>ERZ773043.1540-NODE-1540-length-12906-cov-10.271107_pt1 | contig 12906 bp, 10 predicted proteins | sample MGYA00580636_ERZ773043 | MGnify/ENA primary metagenome ERZ773043 (study PRJEB29015, sample SAMEA2737992) | human oral metagenome | biome: human oral; feature: human-associated habitat; material: dental | place: China | collected 2065 ... | reverse complement strand
CGAGGTCGGCGTGCCTCGTGCTTGCCCCAACGCGAACGTACACGCCTTTCTCAAGTCCTTCGGACTTGAGAAAATAGGGACACTGTCTGCCGACGGGTACCCCAACGAGGATGAGGCTCTTGCCATGCACGGATCTCAGCGTGACCTCAGGAATTATCTGGGGCTCAACCGAGTCCATGATGGCGTTCGTGATGGCATCCATCTCCTGGAAGACCTGCCCGTCAGGAATACCTACAAGCTCGCGCGTCTTGTCATCCACGCCAAACACGAGCGTGCCGCCGCGTGCGTTGGCGAAGGCGACGACGGTTCTCGCATAGCTCTTGGAACGAGGTGAGCGTTGGGCCTTGTACTCAACCGTCTGGGATTCGCCGGAAAGAAGTTTGTCAACGTCCATGGCATGCGGCCCTCCATACGACAACCGGACCTATCCATCTGCGAGCCGCCATCGACAAAACACCAAGCGCTGTCTCAGACAGGGAGCCACGCAGAGCTTGTCGATGCGCTCAAGCTCACCACATTGGGGAGCATTACTGACAGATCTGACTTTTAACCTACGCCACTTTGACAAGCCCGTCAAGCACCGTCGCCATCGTCATCTTGGCAGCGCTATCACGCGAGCCCGCCTCTGGGAGGCTCCCCCGCACTATGGTGACAGACCCCGTGAGTGTCCACAGCCAGAGTGCGTCTTTACGTGAGACGCCAAGGACAGAGTGCGCCTTTCCGTCACACCGCGACCGCAGAATGCGCTTTTCCGTAGAATGCGCTTTTCCTCACCTGGGCAAACGCGGCGCCGGCTCACGGAAAAGCGCATTCTGGCAGGCTGACTCACGGAAAAGCGCAGTCTGGCCCGCGCCCCCAGAGCACACCTCACGGAAAAGCGCACTCTGGCCGCGCCCCCGGGGCGCACCTCACCAAAAGACGCATTCTGGCTGGGGCGTCACCTCCAGAATGCGTCTTTCCGTGATGTCAAACCCCCAGAATGCGCTTTTCCGTAAAATGCGCTTTTTCTCACCTGCGCAAACGTGGCGTCGGCTCACGGAAAAGCGCATTCTGGCAGGCCGGCTCACGGAAAAGCGCACTCTGGCAACCGCTACCTCACGGAAAAGCGCACCCTGCACGTCGGGCCTCACGGAAAAGCGCACTTTGGCCGCGCCCCCGGGACGTACCTCACGGAAAGGCGCATTCTGGCTGGGGCGTCACCTTTAGAATGCGTTTTTACGTGAGGTGCCTCACCAAAAGGCGCACTCTGGCGGTTCTGGAGCTCGCAGAATGCGTCTTTACGTGACGTCAAACCCCAGAATGCGCTTTTCCGTAAAATGCGCTTTTCCTCACCTGGGCAAACGCGGCGTCGCCTCACGGAAAAGCGCATTCTGGCAGGTCGGCTCACGGAAAAGCGCTCTCTGTGGTTGCGGCGTGACGGAAAAGCGCAGTCTGGCCCGCGCCCACAGGGCACGCCTCACGGAAAAGCGCACTCTGTTGGCTTGGAGCTCGCAGAATGCGTCTTTCCGTGACGTCAAACCCCAGAATGCGCCTTTCCGTAGAATGCGCTTTTCCTCACCTGGGCAAACGCGGCGCCGGCTCACGGAAAAGCGCATTCTGGCAGGCTACCTCACGGAAAAGCGCACTCTGGCCCGCGCCCGCAGAGCACACCTCACGGAAAAGCGCACTCTGCATATGACCGCACACTCGACGTCACCGAGTGGCATAGTCGAGCTTTGCAAGCCCGGAGGCAGGCCCCGCGCCCTTCGCCGCGCCTTTCCGTTACGTACCGCCGTCCCGTGCCCCCCGCCCACCTCCGCCCCGTGCCTCCCGTCCGTCGCCTGCGCTACCATGTGACCTGCGCACTCACCAGTGCCCGCCGGCGCGCAGTGCTGCCCGCACCCGAGCGCCACAGCCACGACCCACGTACGCACGTAAGGAGACCGACCATGAAGGCATACGAGCGACTGCTTAAATACGCTGTAATGCGTACCCCCAGTGACGGCAAGAGCGCCGCGACCCCCACCACCAAACAGCAGTTTGATCTTGCACGACTGCTGGTGACAGAACTCAAGGAGCTGGGCGTCGACGATGTGACGCTGAGTGACGAGTGCTTCGTCTACGCCAAGCTGCCCGCGACCCCAGGCTTGGAGGACAAGAGGAGGCTTGGCCTCATCGCGCACATGGACACGGTCTCGCAGTACTGCGACCACGACATCAGGCCCCAGCTCACGCCCAACTACGACGGCAAGGACCTCCCCTTGGGCACGAGCGGGCGTACCCTTACGGTCAGGGACTTCCCGCATCTGCCCTCGCTCAGGGGCCGTACGCTCATCACCTCCGATGGCACCACGATCCTCGGGGTCGATGACAAGGCGGGCATCGCCGAGATCATGACTACGCTCGAGATCATTCGCGACAAGAGGATCGCTCACGGGCCGCTCCGCGTCGCCTTTACGCCAGATGAGGAGACAGGCACGGGAGCTTCCCACTTCGACGTCGAGCACTTTGACGCTGAGGTCGCCTATACCCTGGACGGAGATACCGAGGGCGAGATCCAGTACCAGAACTTCAATGCCTGCGAGGCCACCTTCGAATTCAGGGGTGTGAGTGTTCACCCCGGCTCCGCCAAGGACGTTATGGTCAATGCCGTCTTGCTCGCCCTCGAGGCCAACAACATGCTTCCTGGCCTCGAGACACCGCGCTACACCGAGGGCTACGAGGGCTTCTACCACCTGCTTTCCATCCACGGGGACGAGGCAAGGGCCACGTCTTCCTACATCGTGCGCGACCATAGGGAGTGCTCGTTTGAGGTCCGCAAGGCGACGCTTCGTCACATCGAGAAGGTCATGAACGAGCTCTGGGGCGCGGGGACGGTAACCCTCACCATCGAGGAGGAGTACCGCAACATGGAGTCTGTGATAGAGGGTCGCATGTATCTGATAGACTATGCACGGCAGGCCGCAGAGCGCGCGGGCCTCAGGGCAGAGGTCTCTCCCATTCGTGGCGGCACCGATGGGAGCCAGCTCTCGTTCAGGGGGCTCCCCTGTCCCAATCTCGGTACGGGCGGGCATGGCTACCACGGCCCCTTCGAGCACACGACAGTTGAGGGCATGGACCTTGCCACCACGATGGCGGTCGAGCTCGTGAAGGTCTATGCTCAGAACTAGGGAGCGTGGCCGCGCCACAGCCGTCCATGCTCTGGGAGGTATTTAAGAGAGGACTGGGTGATTGGGTTGACGAGCGTCATGCGCAGGTACGCCACGGGCGAACAGCGCCTTGGGCGCCCGTCTTCTGCAGCTGCCGGAGAGATGCGCGCTCCCGTGGTGCTCATGGTCTCGGGTGGTGCAGACTCGACCGCGCTGCTGCTGCTAGCGGTGACGTCCAAGCTCGATATCGATGACGGGCGGGGCCTTGCCCACATAGCGCGAGAGCGCCTGCACGTGCTGCATGTCAACCATCAGCTGCGTGGCGAGGACTCCGAGGGGGACGAGGAGTTTGTCCGGGAGCTCGCAAGGCGCCATGGCATCCCCTGCACCGTCAGGCGTGTCGATGTTGCCGCACGCGCAAGGGACGCCTCCTTCCCAGACGCCAACGTCGAGAGTGTCGGACGAGACGTCCGCTATGCCGCAGCGCGCGAGCTGGCCAATCAGCTCTCTGCGGAGTTTGGCACGCCTCGCTCGGCGGCACGCATACTCACGGCCCACACCGCAGACGACCGCGCCGAGACCTTCCTCATGAATGCCATGCGTGGTAGCGGCGTTGCGGGCCTCTCGTCCATACCGCGCCGTCGCAACCGCATCGTGCGCCCGCTCCTGGACCGTACGCATGAGGACCTGTGCGACTTCCTGCGCATGCGCGGTATCGTGTGGCGCGAGGATACGACCAATGCGGACACGCGTTACCTGCGCTCCTTCGTTCGACATAGGGTCATGCCCCCCATCAAGGAGAGGAGCCCGCGCGTGGTCTCGAGCCTCTCGACCACCTGTGACATCCTCTCGGAGGAGGACAGCTACCTGACGCGAGTCGCGACGAGGGCCTTTCGTGATCTCGTTCGCCGCAGGTCAAAGGGTATGCTTGCTCTCGATGCGGCTAAGCTCGGCGCCTGTGAGGTCGCCATAGCCCGGCGCGTCGTACGTATGGCCATGCTGGAGCTGGCGCCTCAGGCCCGCCTCGAAGCCCGCCACGTCGATGCGACCCTCTCGCTCGTGGCTGCGACGCATGGCTCGATATCGACTCCGATGGGCTGCGACGTGCGTGTGGAGTACGGCCTCCTGTTCATGCGCGCCCATAGCGTCGAACGCTCTGGCGAGCCCTTTTGGCTTCACGTTCCGGGCGACCATACGCTTCTCGATGGCAGCAGGCTCATGGCCCGGCTCGCCGACGTCCCGATGGGCAGTGACCCTGTGGGCATGGCACGCTCACATGGCATGGAATGGGAGGGCCTCTCCGTAATGCTCGACGCTGGTGCCTGTGGTGTCAGCAGGGCACCAGGATCCTGTCTTTGGGTTGACGGTCCTGTCGCCGGTGATCTCCTCTGCCCGCTTGGCATGCACGGACAGTCAAAGAAGCTCTCAGACCTCCTCAACGAAGCGCGTATCCCCGCACGAGACCGAGCGAGCGTGCCCATCGTCAGGACGGGCCCCCGGGGTGTGATCGTCTGGGTGGCTGGTGTTCGTGCGGACGAGCGCGCCCGCTGCACACAGAGCACGAGACTGCTGCTAGAATTGAGCCTCGTCAGGCCGGACTAGGGCGTACGACAGCTGCGTCAGGAGGGACCTTTTCCATGGAGGGGCTGCACCCGGACATTCAGAGCATCATCCTAGGGGAGGATGATATCAGGAAGGTCATCGAGCGACTGGGCAGGGAGGTATCACGGGACTACGCCGACAAGAGTCCGCTGATCGTGGCGGTGCTGCGTGGAGCCTTCGTGTTCACGGCTGACCTCATGCGCGCGATCACGGTGCCCTGCTCGGTGGACTTCATGGCTGTGAGCAGTTATGGTGATGGCGTCAAGAGCTCAGGCGTCGTCCGCATCGTCAAGGACCTCGACACCAAGATCGAGGGGCGCCACGTACTCATTGCCGAGGACATCCTGGACTCGGGCCTTACCCTGAGCTACCTCATCGACCTTCTGCAGGCACGCCGCCCCGCGTCCGTCCACGTGGCAACCTTTGCCGTCAAGGACATCGAGGGAAAGGTGCCGGCCATCGACCCACGTTACGTTGGCGTCCATGTTCCCAACGAGTTCATCGTGGGCTACGGCCTCGACTACGCGGAGAGATACCGCAACCTGCCCTACATTGGCATCCTCAAGCCTGAGGTGTATAAGTAGGCACAACGATGACAACCCGCGCATGGCAGAGCGAGCCTTTGGCCGTGCGAAGATCGATGCAAGGAGTTTCATAGGTGGCAACGAGCGACAGGCGCAACGATAGCAACGATAGCAATGACAGGAACGACAGCGATGACTCGGGCGGATGGTACGGGCTGGGCGGTGGCCCGGGCCCTCTTGGCCCGGGTGGCATGGGAGCCGCCCTTCTAGGCTTCATCTTCGTGATCGTGTTGGCGGCCCATCTGTTCTCCTCACCCGGCAGAGGCGCTTTGGGTGGCGGGGCGCGAGTCGACGAGCTCGCGACCAACGAGTTCGTCTCGGCAGTCAGGGATGGCCGCGTGAGCTCGGTTACCTATAAGGCGACGGACGGTAGCCTAAGCGGCAGCTACTGGCCGAGCAAGTCAGACAAGGACGAGGGAAACGGGCCGGTTGACTTTACCAGCTCCTACGTTGGCAACGATAGCCTGCAGGAGCTCATGGCCAAGCATCCTGACACCACGTTCACGGTGGAGACCTCCGATGGCTTTGGGGCGAGCCTGATTGCCACGGTGCTGCCCACCTTGCTCATAGCCGGCATGCTCGTCTACTTTGTGCGGCAGGTTCAGGCGCAAAACGGTCGCACCATGAGCTTCGGACGCGCGACGAGGGCCCGCACGAGTGACAAGTCGCGGCCTAAGGTCAAGTTCGAGGACGTCGCGGGTGTCGACGAGGCGGTGGAGGAGCTCAAGGAGGTCCGTGACTTTCTGCGCGAACCCGAGCGCTACCAGAAGATGGGTGCAAAGATCCCGCGTGGCGTCCTTCTGGTGGGTCCCCCAGGCACGGGCAAGACGCTTTTGGCCAAGGCCGTTGCTGGCGAGGCGAGCGTTCCGTTCTTCTCGATATCTGGCTCCGACTTCGTGGAGATGTTCGTGGGGGTGGGCGCGAGTCGCGTGCGCGACCTCTTCAAGCAGGCAAAGGACTCCGCTCCGTCGATCATCTTCATCGACGAGCTTGACGCCGTTGGCCGTCAGCGCGGTACAGGCCTCGGTGGTGGGCACGACGAGCGCGAGCAGACCCTCAACCAGCTTCTGGTCGAGATGGACGGCTTTGACGAGAATTCCTCGGCCATCCTCATCGCTGCGACCAACCGTCCCGACGTCCTCGATCCGGCGCTCCTGCGCCCCGGGCGCTTCGACCGCCAGGTCATGGTGGACCGCCCCGACGTCAAGGGCCGCGAGCGCATCTTGGCGGTGCATGCCGAGAACAAGCCTAAGGACGACGACATCGATTACGGGCGCATCGCCAAGCTTACGCCGGGCTTCACGGGTGCGGAGCTCGCGAACCTCATGAATGAGGCTGCCCTTCTCGCCGCGCGTCGTCACAAGGACAGGATCTCCATGGACGAAGTCGAGGAGTCGATGGAGCGCATCATTGCCGGCCCCGAGAAGAAGGGCCGTGTGATGACCGAGAAGGAGCGCCTCACCATAGCCTTCCACGAGAGCGGGCACGCGCTCGTGGGCCACATATTGGAAAATAGCGATCCCGTGCACAAGATCTCGATCATCAGCAGGGGGCGCGCGCTGGGCTATACGCTGCAGCTGCCGGAGGAGGACCACTTCCTCGAGACGCGAGACGGCATGCTCGACGAGATCGCCGTGCTTCTGGGCGGGCGCACCGCAGAGGAGCTCTTCTGCGAGGACATCACCACCGGGGCAAGCAACGACTTGGAGCGCGCCACGAAGGTGGCTCGCAAGATGGTCACGCAATACGGCATGAGCGAGGATCTGGGTACCCAGGTCTACGGGGAAGCCCAGCACGAGGTCTTCCTGGGTCGCGACTACGCCAACCACAACGACTACGCCGCCGAGACCGCGAAGCGCATCGATGATGAGGTGGAGCGCATCATGCGTGAGGCACACCTGCGCGCCCGCAGGGTTCTCGAGAGCCGTCGCAACCAGATGGCGACCATGGCCCGTGTGTTGCTTGACCGCGAGACCGTGGAGGGCGAGGTCGTGGACGCGCTGCTTGACGACCGCTGGGCAGAGTTCGTCGAGACGCACCCCACAGAGAGGGTCGACCTCAACCACGATGGCATTGACGACTCGGTTGTCGTGCCCGAGGACGATAAGGTGACCGCAGGCCTCGTTGCCGCCGAGCGGGCGCGTGCGGCCAGGCAGACCGCCAGGGAGCGAGAAGGCGGGCTGCCAAAGGGCAAGGTTGCAGGTGAGGGCTAGAGATACGTGTCTCGCACGCACGAGAGGGGAGCACAGGCGATGTCAATCAACCAGAAAAGCTATGATTACGGTGCGTCGAAGTCGTCGATTCGCGAGATCGCAGCTTATGGAGCCGCTCGCAAGGCCCAGATAGGCGCCCAGAACGTCTTTGACTTCTCCTTGGGTAACCCCTCCGTTCCCGCGCCGGACAGCGTGCGTGAGTCCATAGAGCGCTCGCTGTCTCTGCCTGCGACGCAGCTACACGGCTACACTCCCGCAGCTGGACTGCCCATCGCACGCAAGGCCGTGGCCGACTCGCTCAATCGTCGCTTTAACACGTCGTACGATCCTGCCGACGTGTACATGACCTGTGGGGCTGCAGCATCCCTCTCGATCACGCTCAATGCCATCGTAAATCCTGGTGATGAGGTCATCGTTATCGCGCCGTACTTTCCGGAGTACCGCGTGTGGATTGAGGCAGCTGGTGCCAGCTGCGTGGAGGTGCTGGCTGATACCACAACTTTCCAGATAGATAGTGACATCCTTCATTCTGCGCTCAGCGAGCGTACCAAGGCCGTCATCATCAACTCACCCAACAACCCCGTGGGCTCGATCTATTCGCGAGAGAGGCTCAAGGCGGCGGCGACGGTCATCCGTGAGTGCGAGCGCGAGCTGGGTACGAGTATCTACCTGTTGTCTGACGAGCCCTACCGCGAGATAAGCTATGGGGCTGAGGTCCCGTGGGTACCCTCGATCTATGACCGGACCATCGTATGCTACTCGTATTCCAAGAGCCTCAGCCTGCCCGGCGAGCGCATCGGGTGGATCTTGGTGCCAAACACAAATCCTGATCACGAGTCGTTGCTCGCTGCCGTTGCAGGTGCCGGCCGCAAGCTTGGCTTCGTGTGCGCGCCGGCGCTCTTCCAGCGAGTGGTGGCCGACTGCGTTGACGTGCCCTGTGACGTGGGGGCCTATGAGAGAAATCGCGCCATTCTCACCGAGGGTCTCTTGAGGCTGGGATACGAGTTCATCGAGCCTCAAGGTGCCTTCTACCTGTGGCTCAAGTCGCTCGAGCCCGATTCTGTGTCCTTCTTCGAGAAAGCCAAGGCGTTCGAGCTGTTGCCCGTGCCGTCTGACAGCTTTGGTTGTGCCGGGTGGGTGCGCGTCAGCTACTGCGTGAGCCACAAGACCATCGTGGACTCGATGCCCGCGTGGGAGAGACTCGCCGCAGCGTATCGCCCGTGAGCGCAGGCGGCAATCCGTAGTGTCCGTTCGCCGCAGCAGGCGGCGGCTGGTTTGGGCGAGGGGGGGTCGCATGGGTGCGGGGGCTGGATCTGGGCTGCTATCAGCCTATCTTGTTGTGGGGACCGACGAGCTTAAGAGCCGAGCGGCCCAGACGCGGCTGAAGGGTCGGCTTGCGCAAGGATACGAGGCATTCAACCTGGACGAGCGTGTGGCGAACAAGGAGCTTGAGCCGGGTGAGCTTCTTGCATCGCTCAACACCCTGCCTGTGGGTGGCGGCCTCAGGCTCGTCCTCGTGGTCGAGGCGGAGCACCTTGCCAAGCCCACCTCCGAGGCGATCATCGACTATCTGAAGGATCCCAACCCCGACTGCGTGCTCTGCCTTGTGGCGGCGACGCTCGCCAAGTCGACGAGGCTCTACAAGGCCGTCGCGGCTGTCGGACCACGAGCCGTCATCGACTGTGCCCCCAAGAAGGGCAAGAGGCTCGTGCCTGTCATTCAGAAGATGGCCCAGGCCCAACGGATGCGTATGTGCGGCGAGGCCGCTGAGGAGCTCTTGAGCCGTGTGGGTGAGTCGACGATCATGCTCGAGAGCCAGGTGAGGAGTCTGGCCGCCCTCAAGGGGGCGGCAGGTGAGATTACCCTCCAAGATGTGAGGAACCACATTGCGCGTACCGCCGAGGTCAAACCGTGGGACTTTCTCGACGCCGTGAGCGCACGCGAGTTTGCCCGAGCGCTCGAGCTCTACGGACTCATGAGGAAGCCCTCACAGATCGCGCTCGTCTCTCTCCTTGAGGGAAGGATCAGGGAACTCGCCTGCGCGAGGTCTCTTGAGCTGCGTGGGGAGGCCTCGCAGCTCGCAAAGACGCTCGGCAGGCCCCCCTGGGCGGTCAGGAGCCATCTTGGGTGGTCGCGACGCTTTGGCTCGGGTGAGCTCGAGCGCTCTCTCGTGGCCTGTGCCCGCTGTGAGCGCGAGCTCAAGAGCGGACGAGACGTCGAGACGTCCTTTCTTGGGCTTATCTCCGCGATCTGCGGGGTCTCGTCAGACATGGGGTGAGGGTGAGGCGCGTGCGACGGCAGGAGAGGCTGCGGGGGTGTGCCAAGCTTATGGAGTGTAGATGAACGAAATTGATTTTAAGAGATGTCTGGACATGGATTCTGGCTTTTAGGTAGAATAGCTGTTGCAAAATACGAAAGGGGTGTTAGCTCAGCTGGTTAGAGCGCCGGCCTGTCACGTCGGAGGTCGAGGGTTCAAGTCCCTTACATCCCGCCATTGTCCATACAAGAGGGCTCCGCCAATGGAGTCCTCTTTTTATGTTCTATTAAGTTTGTGGCCGAGTCTTTGCATGGTCGGCGTGAACCAAAGCGTCCGATGCGGTGCCTACACGCCTGCACGGTATCAGCGGCCTCGTAGGGGGTGTCTTGACGGTGAGAATACGCTATGCGTAAGTACATGACGCAATAGTGTAGAATTACTTCATCTAGTTTATTTTGGTTTTGTCAAATGATACTTGTGCCATACTCTTTACATTATGTTTGGATATGGACAAACGCTGAGAGGAAGGACATGGGCAAGAACGAGACGTCGGGCGATGGGGTGGCCTGCGACAAGAGGACTCGGATCGCAGCCTTTGACTACGATGGCACGATCATCAGTGGTCAGTCTGGCGCCCTCTTTGCCAGCTATCTCTTTGCTCATGGCTATCTGAGGCTCGCTCGGGCCTTGCGCCTGGGCTGGTGGGGGGTCCGCTATGTCTTGCATCTGCCCTATCGACAGGGAGAGGCGCGCGAGCAGGTCTTTTCAGCCCTCAGCGAACGTACGCCCGAGGAGGTCCATCGCATCATGATGGACTTTCATGATGAGGTGCTGCTTAGGCGCTATCGCCAAGAGGCCATCCGTGAGATTGGGAAGCGCAAGCGCGAGGGCTGCACCATCCTGCTTGTCTCGGCGACGTTCAAGGACATCGCACAAAGGGCGGTCAGAGTCACAGGCGCGGACGACTTCGTGGCGACGGGCATGGAACTCGACGCCAACGGTAACTATACCGGCAACGTCGACGGCGTTGTGATAGCGGGTCCCGAGAAGACCAAAGCAGTCATAGGATGGGCCAACGAACACATTGGTACGGACGCATGGACGATCGCCTACTCGTATGCCGATCACCACAGCGACGCTGACCTCCTCGCTGCGTCCGAGAAGGCCTATGCCGTCACGCCGGGCAAGGCGCTCAGGCTCAAGGCGAAGCGTCAGCACTGGCAAGTTCTGAACTGGGGCTAGATCAGACCCGCCGGAAAGGAGACACATGGACCTCTCTAGGAAGACCGACTATGCCCTGCGCATGGTTGCAGAGCTTGTCGAACATGAGGGGCAGATCGTATCGGTGCGTGTGGCGGCGGAGCGTCGCGGCGTACCCTACTCCTTTGCCCGTTCGATTCAGCGTGACCTTGCGCATGCGGGCATCATCGAGAGTACGCGTGGCTCGCGCGGAGGTATGCGACTGCTCATGGATCCCAAGAAGACGACGGTCCGCTCTGTCGTCGAGGCCCTGCAGGGTCCCATCAGGATATCTGCTTGCGACCACTCTGGCGAGGACGGAGGGCCCTGTCCCTTCATGCCGGACTGTCACTTTAACCCCGTGTGGTGCGAGGCCGAGAACATCCTGCGCGACTACTTTGACGCCATGACGATCTACGATGTTGTCGTGGAGCGCAAGCATCCGGCGCTCTCTAAGGGCAACACGTTCGAGCTTGTGAAGCCGCACGGCGAGTAGCATGCGAGAGGGCAGGCACAGGGGGTCTAGCACGCCCAGTGGGTCCGCCTTGCGCGAGGAGTGGATCGCTGGCCTGGGCCCGACGCTCTCAACCTTTCGCGAGCTGGTGCTGGAACATGGTCGCGACCGCTACCGAGACCTGCCCTGGCGGCAGACGCGTGATCCCTATGCCATCTGGGTCAGCGAGGTCATGCTGCAGCAGACGCAGACCTCACGTGTCGACGGTCGCTGGCAGCGCTGGCTCGAGCGCTTTCCCACGATTGAGGCGCTTGCGGGTGCGGAACGTGCCGACGTGCTTGCCGAGTGGCAGGGTCTGGGGTACAATCGGCGGGCACTCCAGCTCTGGCAGGCAGCGGACCAGCTCGTGCGTACCGATGGCGTGCTCCCGTATGAGCTCGATGCGCTGGTTGGGCTTCCGGGCATCGGCCCTGCGACGGCGGCGGGTATCCGTGCCTTCGCCTTCGACCTCCCGGGCATCTATCTAGAGACGAACGTGCGCTCGGTCTTTCTCCACGAGTTCTTTCCTGAGGTGCGCGGAGTACGTGATGGGGAGCTGGCACCGCTGGTGGCACAGACCTGTCCTCCCGACGCGAGCGATCCTGCAGACGACCCGCGCAACTGGTACTATGCCTTGCTCGATTACGGCGCCCACCTCAAGAGGACGCTGCCCAATCCCTCGCGTCGCTCCGCCACGCACGCGCGACAGTCTCAGTTCGAGGGTTCGCATCGCCAGAAGCGCTCTTCCTTGGTTCGTCTGCTCTTGGCCCACTGTGCCTGCGGAGAGGCGCATGTGAGTTGTGACACGCTTGCCGAGGAGCTGTCGGGCGTCGAGCGCCAAGCGGGTAGGGAGGATCTGTCATGTTCCCAGGTGGAGACCCTCTTGGAGGAGCTGCGGGAAGAGGGCTTTTGCCACCAGGAGGGCGGCCTCTGGTACGTCTAGGATCGGGGACGAGCGGCGCATGTTAGGCTAAACCGCCTGTCTGCTCCCAGAGTGCGTCCGGGCAACCACCCGCCAGCCTGCGGGGCGCGTCCGGGGAACCACCCGCCAGGCTGCGGGGCACTATCAAAAGTGGCTCAACTGGGCAAATGCGTCCGGGCAACCGCCCGCCAGCCTGCGGGGCACTATCAAAGCAACCGCCCGCCAGGTTCCAGGGCGCGTTCGGGCAACCGCCCGCCAGCCTGCGGGGCACTATCAAAAGTGGCTCAACTGGGCAAACACGTCCGGGAAACCGCCCGCCAGCCTGCGGGGCACTGTCAAAAGTGGCTCAACTGGGCAAACACGTCCGGGCAACCGCCCGCCAGCCTGCGGGGCGGTTTCGCCAAGATCTACCAGCATATCGGTTTCAACGATAACCACGCCGTATTACTACGTATAGGAGTTTAGCTG
>ERZ773043.1538-NODE-1538-length-12908-cov-12.802381_pt1 | contig 12908 bp, 14 predicted proteins | sample MGYA00580636_ERZ773043 | MGnify/ENA primary metagenome ERZ773043 (study PRJEB29015, sample SAMEA2737992) | human oral metagenome | biome: human oral; feature: human-associated habitat; material: dental | place: China | collected 2065 ... | reverse complement strand
AGGCTTTATATTAAGCAAGGTTCCTATCAAGGCTGCTGCCGGTGTGATACGACCGCCCTTTTTTAAGTATTTTAAGGTGTCCACCGTCAGGTAAATGCTATAGTCATATCTGTGTTCATATAAAACCTCGGCTACCTTTGCCGCCTCCATACCGCTCTCAAGCATATTTCTTGCTTCTATACAGGCATGAATCTGGGTAGCTGAAATTCTGAGACTGTCCACCACATATACCCTGCCCTCATAGGGCTCATCTTTTGAAAGTGCCATAGCGGTTTCACAGGAGTTGGAAAGTGCTGATGACATGGGTATGTGCAGTATGTTGTCATAGCTTTGCAAAAGTTCATCCCATAACTGCATTACATCCATAGGAGACGGCTGTGAAGTCGATATATCCATATCCGCAGCCTGCATTTTAAGGAACTCCTCTATGCTAAGATTGACCCCTTCCAAATAGTCTTCTCCGCCTATACTAAAGGGCATGGCTATAAGTTTTATATCGTATTTTTTTGCTTCTGCTTCACTAAGTCCGCTGTTAGTATCCGTAATAATAGCTGTTCTCATTATTTATTCACCCTATTTAGAATAACTCTAATGGTGTATTGTGTTAGCTCGGTAACACAATACACTAAAACCTTTCATAATTGATATGGGGTATTTTAACATTTTTTATGATTTAATGCTATAGGTGAATTGGGGGAATTAAATCGGGTGTTGCAGGATAACGGCTTAATACAATACATAGTATAGAGACAAATAAGTAACTATATACTGTAAAAGAAGCAAATCTTGCAACACCCCTACTTTAGTTATATCTCAAAGTCATGAACGATTTTATTAAATTTTATTGAATCATTTTCCATAAATGATTTAAGCAAGTTTCTGCTTTCCACTTGAGAGCGGTAGCACATTCCACATGATGCGGAAAGCGCACGAGGGACCGGTATAAGCCTTCCGCCAAGGCTTGCTTCTTTGGCTTTTTGATCAAATGCAAATGCATGATGTGATGAATCAAATAAAACCAAGTCAAATTTCTTCTTTTCCTGCACAGTCTACCTCCCTATATCAGATATCCGCATGAAAAAACTCTTTAATTAAGTTAAGACAGGCTTCAACATCTTCCACTTTTTCATGATATCCGAAACTAAACCTTAGCGTACCCTTAGGGAAGGTACCCAATGCAGTGTGTGCCAAAGGAGAACAATGCATTCCCACTCTGGTAGCGATCTTACCTTCACTCTCAAGATAAAAGGCAAGATTTGCAACATCAACCTCATCAGAATACAAGGATAGCACCGGGGTTCTTTTTATTTTTTCAAGTAAAAGTTCCCTTCCTTTAAGCAAAGGGTAATTTTTCTTATTGCTTTCAAAGTTTAAGCTTTCTTCTATTTCACTGATATCAAGTAAGTATCCGCCTTCTTCAAGGTCAAGCCCGACAAGTCTTATAGGATATTCTTTTGTTAACTCCTTAACTCCCTCCATAAAAGCTCTTGTAAGAGCAAACTCATTCTTAAGAACCTCTATATGATGTTCTGAAAGCCATCTCATTGATGCTAAAAGTCCGGCAATTCCCATAAGATTTTGCGTACCTGCTTCAAACTTATCGGGAAGTACTTTGGGCATATCGAACTTGTCCGATATAGAGCCGGTACCGCCATGAACTAAAGGTTCAATACTCTGTCCCATCTCTTCCGATAGGATAAGTGCCCCTATTCCGTGAGGACCGAGTAAACTCTTATGGCCTGTCAGTGCAAGCACATCTATTCCAAGTGCTTCCATATTGATGGGTAAAAAGCCTGCCAACTGGGCACCGTCTACAAAATAAGGAATATTATTTTCCTTTGCCGCTTCTCCTATCTGCCTAAGCGGCATTATAGTTCCTATTACATTGCTTGCGGCTGTTGTTAAAATAGCCTTTGTATTCGGTTTTATTAAAGACTTGATCTCCTCAAGCTTTAACCTACCCTTTTCATCACAGGGAATTACAGAATAGCTTACATTTATCTTTTCAAGGAACTTCAAAGGGCGCATCACCGCATTGTGTTCAAGTGCAGACACTATAATATGATCCCCTCCCTTTAGAAATCCTTTCAAAAGTAAATTAAGGCTTTCTGTAACATTTTTTGTAAACATTACCTGTTTATTTTTCGCACCGAAATAATCCAAGATATATTCTCTGGTCTTATATACAAGCTGTGTAGCTTCATAAGATATATTAAGACTTCCTCTGTTAATATTACTTGCACCCGTTCTTATAAATTCCGCAACTGCCTCGGGGAGGTTAGGTGCTTTCGGGAATGAACTTGATGCCTGATCAAAATTTATCATACTCTACCTCTAAGTACTTCTGCCGCCTTAACCATGTTTCTTAGTTTAGCTTCAATTACCATATATGAGTTTAATGGTCTGTTTGAGAAAGTGGCAAATCCACAGTCGGAATTAAGCCATATCCTTTCAGGCGGCAAAAACTCAAGCACTTTTTCGACTTTTTTTACAATCTCATCAACACTTTCAACTGTCGGTGTACGAGGGTTTATAACTCCGTACCCTAATATGATCTTCTTGGCAAGTAAGTTATTGTGGAATAATTCTTCCACTTCTCCGGCTCTGGGAGTAGAAAACTCAAGTGCCAACATATCCACTTTCAAACCGCTGAAAAACTTGGAAAGTTTACTGTATGCACCCGATAAAAGCACACTTTCATCTGTTGTCCAGTTTCCCCTGCATACATGCATAGCACTGGTTACATCCTCATACTCTCTAATCTTGGCAAGCACCGGCTTTAAAAGATTACTTGCAAACTTTAATTCTTGGTCAACCTTGACTTTTTCCGACAAGGCACCTCAGTAAAAAGAATTATCTCCACCGCTTCTTTGGAATACAACCTCAGACACTATAGGCTCATCAATTTGTATTACCTTAACGCCTTCCGCTATCAAATGCTCCACTTCATTTAATATTAACTTTACAACATCCTCACCTAACTCTTTTCTGTCTTTATATGCACTTTGTGTTACTTCCTTAAGCCACATTGAGCGGGTCAATATATAGGGACTCGGTATTGTAACTTTATACATATTGTCGCTGACAAGCTCTTTCATGATCTTGACTTCATCTTCAACCAAACGGGCGCTTGTATCTATTTTACCTGTGCATATAGGGTTGCTCATAGAATTATCTGAAGCGTCCATTTGATTTAGACTTTCTTTGAAATCATCGGAATTTGCGGTTATTTCAAGTATTTCGTCCATGCTCATAAGACTTATACCTTCTACCTGCTCTGCAACAAAGCTTACAAAGTTATCCCTTCCAAGTTCTCCGCAAACCGGAATATCAATTCCTGTGCTTTTTTGAAGTTCAACAACTTTTTTAGTTTCTTTTAACAGCCTTTCAATATACGCCTCTTTTTTATTCTTGTCATGAGCAGCCTGTCTTTTAAGCTCCAATAATTCAGGGCTTCTTGGCATTGATCCTATCAATGTCGTACAAAAATTCGGATAAGTTCCCATAATTCTCACCTCGATTAATATAATAATAAAAATAAAGGCTGTCCGCCAAGAAATACATTGACCTGTGATATTTGAAGAAGCAATATCATCTCTCATAATATTTCTTTAACGGAGCAGCCTTTAAAAAATATTTTATGGAGTAACTAATTTTTCAGATGTTGTGATGATATCAACTACCTCTGCCATGGTTGTAGTTCCACCTACTTTAAGTTCATCTTTTAACTCATAATGATCAAGACATATTCCACAAGAAAGTACCTTTACTCCCTTTTCCTCAAGTACCTTCAGATCCTCTATACTGTCAGAGCCTGTGCAAGCAAGTTGAACACCTGAACCATACATAATAAGGTGCTTAGGCAAGTTATCTCTGCCTGCAAGTGTATGAATAAAGCCTTCCATTAATTTCTCAAGAAGAATCTCATCATCCTCTCCATGTCCCATGCCCTTGCTCTTAATTACTACATCATATTCCTTTGACATAAAGCCCTCCTTTTTATCGCTGCATATTTTTACAGCATTTTTTATTTTTTATAATTAAATCTCATACATATATAAATTTATTGCTTACAGTTTAGGCAGGTCATTCATCTTAGTCAAAAAACTAAAAATATTTAATTTTATTGCTGTTTATATAACTTTATATTAAATATTCTGTAGTTTGATATTTATTTTTTATATCATTTTATCAGCATTCATTTTGTAACCGAAAATATCTTATATCTATTTTTTATATATCTGCATATTATCTTTCCTACCAATTGTATAGAATAACTTCACAAATGTCAAGAGCCGTACTTGATTATATAGGCTGTAATGCTGTAGAAATTTTCTTATATTATTTATGTTATCAATACTTAGGTTCTCTTGGTAAGATAGGACTCATCCACTCCGGAATCAAATCTTCAGGTTTATAGTATTTATAATATTCATACCATTCCTCGGCACTGTGAACTTTATGCTTTTCTCCATCTATTGATTCATTATCCCACACAATCATCCCTTCAAAAGTAGGCTTATAATCCCCTTCCACCATATAAGAAGCTATCTCATCATAACTTGGATCATCGGTAAGTATTATATGTACAAGAGCATCCTTACCCTCTTCTTTAAGCCTCTCTACATCTTCCTTAAGTGTCGGGAATTTAGAGTACAGCTTTTCATTGTTAACAGGTACTTCATACAGATCAAACGATATATCCCTACACCCTTGCCAATAATACAGATTGTTTACAACAAGTCTTCCTTTATAAGGTATGCCGGGATAATTAAGTTGCAAAAAATCCAATTTAAATATATCCACTTCTGCATCTCTTGCTTCAATAAATTCATACGGTGGTCTTGGTTTTATAATATATTCCTCTGTATCCAGATTTACGCACAGCCATCTGATATTAGTCAGGCTATATTCTTCTGTTGACTGTATTATATCTTCTACTCTAATCAAAAAATACGGTTCTCCTTCTATTGCTGTAGTTTCAAATGTATTTATATCTATTATACTTATATCTTCATCAATATTTTTTATAAGCTTTTTTACATTTACTGTTTTTACAAGTTCTTTAGTTTCTATATCGTACAGTTTTACAAAAAACCTATCTATAACAGGTGTAGAGATATCCTTTTTTATTCCTCTTTCCTTAGCTCCTTCTATAACAAATCTAAACAGGCTTTGCCACTTTGCATCTATATCTATAATATAGCGTGAAGGTACACTTGGGGTTTGATAAACACGATCTTCTACATCTTTTAGTTTATGTCTGCTTTTACTTATATAGTAGTAATCATTTCCTTCTGCTGCAAAACCGCTGCTGTAAAAGACAGGTCTTACTCTACTACTGGTAATATAATTTTTATCATCATTATAGAAATCATAGTATGCATCATCTGTCTTTTTTGCAGTACATGAGCATAGTAAAAGGGTTATAATGCATAAACTACTTAAACTTATCTTCATAATACCTCCCATTTGCAGTCTGATAAAAAAATAATTGTCAAAAAAGCTGTCACCTTAACAGTAAAACACACTAAATATTGTTAAATAATATACTGTGATGTTTTCTTTAATGCGACAACTCCTTTTTAAAAATTATTATATAAGTAAATCAAACTTCCCATACCTCGCATAATAAGTTTATAAGCAATTAAATCAGGTTACAAACTTTTCTTTTTGCATATAGATTTAATGAACTTTGAATGTTCAATATTCTGCCCTTACTTGAGGTACGGGAAGTTGAATATTTAAGATATAGGCGCCTTCTTATCTCCATCTTTTATATAATATATATAAACTTAAGTAACTATGGGTTTATCAGTTGCTTATTGGATCTACTTAGCATTGTCCCTGGCAGCGGTACAATCTATTTCAATAAGCGCAGCACTTATTTTTCTAAGAAATCTAGCTGTTCTTTTCATCTCCCTTGCAACTTTTTCAGTAGCTTCTACTCCACCGCTGTAAGACTCATTACATTCATCATCGCTAGCTACATTGCTTGAGGTTATATACCCCTTAAATTTTCGCATAGAAAAGATTTTTGCTGCATTTCTCATATTGGCATAAATTTCATTTGCCAATCTACTATCATTTGATATAACTCCGGTTTTAGATTCTGAAGACATACTATTCTCCTCCTCGTATTTTTCTTGTAGTTTTTAATTATATGCCTATGTTTTCAGGTTCATTTATATTGATCCTTTTGAATAAGATTTTCAATAAAGTTATCAAATAAATTCTATCCTCCTACTCCTCCCTCGGTAAAATGGGATTTATAAACGACCAATCCAACTCTTCCGGCTTATAATATTTATAGTACTTATACCACTCTTGGGCACTATGTACCGTATGCTTTTGCCCGTCTATTGATTCATTATCCCATACTCTCATGCCGTCAAATGTAGGCTCAAAACCATCTTCTACTATATAAGAGGCTACTTCCTCATAACTCGGATTGCCTGTAAGCACCAAATTAATACGGGCGTTATTGTCCTCCGCTTTTAACTTCTCAACCTCAGCTTTTAGAGTAGGAAATCTTGAGTATAACTTTTCATTATTAATCGGGATCTCTTTTACATAAAATTCAATAACCCTGCAACCGTCCCAATAATTCATATTGTGTACAAACATTTTTTCCTGGTAATGTATACCCGGTGAATTTATGGAAAAAAACTCCCATCTTTCAGCAAAAATCGCCACCTCTGCATATCGATTTTTTTCAAATCCCACTGGTTCCCTTTCTCTTATAATATATTCACCTGTCAGAAGATTTACACAAAACCACTTATAGGGGGTAAGTTTATAATCTGTTATAGAATGAACTACATCTCTTATATCAATTATGATATAAGGTTGTCCTTCTATTAAAGTAGTATCAAATTTGTAAGCTGTTATACATATGTCCTCTCCACAATTTTCTATAAGCGGTTTTACATCTATTGTCTTTAAGAGTTCTTTTGTACCTATATCATAAACTTTTACTATGAATTTTTCTATGACCGGATTCGGTATTTCGCTCTCTATCCCCGCCTCATTAGCCTTTCGTATACGAATATAATTCATAGTTTCATACCTGGCATCCACATCTACTATATAGCGTGAAGGCACAGAGGATCCTTCGCGTACAACCTTACTTCCCTTATTTGTATTTATGTAGTAATAATCATTCCCTTCCGTTGCAAAACCGCTACTGTAGTATGTGGACTTGTAGCTCATTTCATCAACATATTCCACTTTATCAGGTTCTTTTTTATTACAGGATGTAAGCAACAGTAAAAGTAAGCATAAGCTATATAGTAATCTATTCATAATACCTCCTTTGCAGTCTGATAAAAAACTTATTGTAAAAAAAGCTGTCACCTTAACAGATAAACACACTGATATCGTTAAATAATATACGGTAATGTTTTCTTTTAATGCGACAGCTCTTTTTAAGAATCATATAATAATTAAAATCTATTAATATGTCTCTCTTGGAATTATCGGACTTACCAAGGACATATCCACCTCATCCAATCTATAATACTGCCTCCAATCATCAAAACTGTGCACTTCATGCTCAAGTCCGTCTACAGAATCTTCTGCCGATATAGTTATGTTGTTAAATACGACCTCTCTCCCGTCTTCCATAATAAGTTCCATGATTTCTTCATAGCTAGGGTTTCCTGTAAGTACAACTTCAAGTCGTGCCTTTTGTCCGTTCAATCCTTCCAACTTTTGCTTTAGGTCGGGGAACTTTTCATAAAGCTTGGTATTTTTAGGAAGTTTGTCTGTGGTAAATGAGAGCTTTACACAGTCCTGCCAGTAGTACATAGAGGTTATAAATGGAGCGGATTGCATATTGTCTTGTAGGAATTTCAAGGAAAATATATCTAAGTATCTGCTCCTTGCAAGCAACCATTCAGTAGTCATGCTATCTTTAAAGACTACTTCTTCGGTATCAAGGTCTATGTATATCGTATTCTTTGTTAATAGATTTTCAGGATTATTATAAAACACCTCTATAGAAGATATATGAAACAGGTCTACTCCGAAATATGTCTTTCCGGCTATAGCTACTGTTCTAAACGGTGCCTTGGCTATAAAAGCTTTACCTACATTATCAGATATTATCTGCTTCACATCTATGGTTTTTATCAGCTCATCACTTCCTATATCGTACAGTTTTACAGTTAAGTTATCTATAACCGGCTTTTCAAATTCCATCTTTACATATAAGTAAGCATCATATTTACTGAATTCTAAGAATTGATAACTTGCATCTATATCAACGATATATTTTGACGGAACACTTCCTGCTGCGTATATAGTATCCTTATCATCCCCTAAAAGATTGATATAATAATAATCGTCTCCGGCTTTTTCAAAACCACTGTTATAATAATTGCTTTTGTATGTCCTAGTGTTTATTTTACCTTCTTCTTTGTACTCTTCCTTCCAATCTTTCTTGCTTTCTTTGCACGAAGATAGAAGAACTGCTGCCAATACAGTCATTACAAATACAGTTATGACCTTAAATTTTTTACTCATTTTAACTCTCCTAAAGGTATATGTTTCGGCTATATATACTTTTACTCTCTTGGAATTATCGGACTTGACTTGATCCCTTCGACCTCGTCTACTCTGTAATACTTCCTCCAATCATCAAAGCTATGTATCTGATGTTCCATACCGTCTACGGAATCCCCACTTTTTATAACAATATCTTTAAATATGTCTTCCTGACCATCTTCTTTTAATAATTCAGCCAGTTCTTCATAGCTTGAACTACCGGTTAGTACTATAACCAATTCTGCATCCTTTTTATCTCTCTTTAATTTATCAATCTTTTCTTTCAGATCCGGAAACTTTTCATATAATTTCTTATAATTATTATTGATATTATCTATATCTGCTGACGCTTCCACAACACCTTCCCAGCAATCATAAACCGATACAAAAAACTTCTGTTTGGCAAAAGAAAGATATCCTGTTAAAAATTTCATATTTCGATCCTCATTCACTTTCAACTCACTCGGTATGTCATCTGCCTCGATACACTGTTTTGTTAATAAATTTATATATAACTGCCTTTCATTATAAGGGAATTTATCATTGATATCTTTTGGTAAATGATAATTATCTCTTACCAGTATTTTTACATAAGGGTCTTCATCTATAAGCAATACATCATAAGACTGATAATTTAAATATTTTATACTTTTTCCATAGTTATCCAATATTTCCTTTAAATCTATAGTTTCCTTCAACTCTCCGCTTTCTATATCATATAAACTCATTATAATCTTTTTTATATCAGGTATAGGTAGATACTCTACATATTCCTCTATATCATGTAACGCCACTAAAACTTCATATTCCGCATCAATACCTACAATATATTTTGAAGGTATGCTCTTCATTTCAAAATTTTTATATCTTTCTTCATGCTTAATATTTATATAATAATAGTCATTGCCTTCTTTTGCATAATTGCTGCTGTAGTAATTATTTTCGTTAGTGAAATCACGAATAAATAATTTTATCTTTTCAGCTTTCTCTTCAAGCGGCTTGTTGCATGACATTAATAATAAGATAGAAAAGATACTCATTATCTTCACTAATTTTTTCATCCAGTTTTACTCCTATATATGTTCTTGATTCTACCTTTAAAACTAAGTTAATATTTTACATTAATATATGTATCCTATATAGAATCGTTGATATCTAGCCTTATTGCTACTTTTTTAATAGATTGTAACAAATGAATAAAGTTTTACTCTACTATTACTTATATTAATTAAATGTCAATAATACACTATACTAATTCTCCTCAATATATTTTTTAATTTCATACCTGAAATCAACATCTTCTCCCGAATTAATATATTCGTTGTATGCATCCGTTATAGTTTTTATATGTGTATTAAGCTCTTTTACAGGCAGATCCAGCACGCTGATACCGCCCATACACACTTTATATCCGTCTGAGTCTTCTCCTCCTATAGCATTTACAAAATTGTTCCTTGCTTCTTCAGAAGCGGCATCATAATCATCTTTAAAACCTACAAGTACAAGCAAGCCGTCTTCTTCCCAAAAAACACCTGCTCTTATTGCAGCCGGATCAAATCTTCCTGATGAAATAACTTTCCTGGTTGAAGGGTCATTACCGATCTGGTATCCGCTTGTTATAGAAAATATGTCTTCTTCATCTGCTTCTTGAAAGTTTTCGACATTGATATCTTCTTCTATTTCTTGTATTGTATATTCAGCGGTTTCTTTTACTGTTGTTTTTTCAGGCTCTTTTTTATTTTTCTTTTTCTTCTTTGATGATTTCTTTTTATTTGATGACTTCTTTTTGCTTTTCTTAGCTTCTGTTTTTACACTCTCTTTATTATCAGTCTCCGACTGACTCGTACAAGCTGATAACAGTAACATAATCAGCATGGCTATATACATAAGTAACTTAATATTATTCTTTATTGTCTTCTTCATTTGATTCTCCTCCTTAATTGCTTTGTTTACTTTATATTTTTATTTTAACTTTCTTTGAAATATAGAACTTAGCACAATATGATGTATTTCACCTTTTACTGCACTAACAAATAAGGGATGCCAAATAACATCCCTTATTTATTATAATTAAATTCTTTTTTAAGTACCTGTTTTGAGATTTAAGCCCTACTGATATCTGCATAATATGTATTATCCCATAACGATTTTTATTTTCTGCTGCACTGTTAAATTTAACATATTACGATATCTTTTTAATATAGCAATTTTTCATAATAATAGTTATATTCTATTATTAAATATGTTTATTCAAAGCAGTGGCTTTGTTTATAATCATCTTATTTTCGATAATTATAAAATAATATTTGTTATATTTTACAGGTAAATTGGATTCTATTGTAAATTTATCTTTTTAATACCTTTAATGCAACCCTTACTATATGTGCAATATTTCCGTCTCCTGCAAATCTGTCCGTATCGGCAAAATTCTCTTCTATAGAAAACCACTCTAAAGGATTAAGTTCTTCCACCAAATCTATGTCCTTATCAAGTACCCCTGTATATATCTCCAATATAAATTCATGGGGATAGTATGTAGAATCCATAAGATGAATAAGTTTTATATCAGTTTTGCCGATACCGCTTTCTTCATACAACTCTCTGTAAGCTGCTTCTTTGCTTGTTTCATTCTCTTCCAATTTGCCGCCCACAAAGTTGTATAAGCCTTTATAAGGTCTTTTCATTCTCTTGCAAAAAAGAATTCTATCCTTAGTCTTATTAAAAACAACTATGCAGTTGTACTTCCCAAAATCCATATATCAAAACCTCTCAACCTCCATAGTAAAATACAGTATATTATAGTGTAAGCTCTTCTTAGCGTTCCTTGTAACTAATGCCCTATAAAGCAAAATATAATATATTATGTTGTAAGCCAAAGCATATCGCCACTAAGCATTTGCAAAGTAATTTCCTAAATTAATTATCTTTAAAACAAATACTTTACCGAGCTTCTAACTAAGCAAAGTCTTTGCATATTCTTCCCACACATCCAGATACTCTGCCGTCTCTCCCGACTCTCTCTTACCCCAAAATGCAGTAAAAATAACACCAAACCAGCCCGGATATCCTTGTGTTCTCATAAGCTTGCAAGTTTCGTTGCCAAGGTCTATTACACTGCATTTAAGTATGGATTTTAAGGGTCTATGCTCTGCATGTATCTCTATTTCCATATTCGCTTCATCTACGCTGTAGATTTCACTATCCATCACCACTCCCTCTTTGGAAGTTACCTTGTACTTTCTGCCCTGCTTAAAAAACACACCGTCTTTGTCATAATCTACACCTTTATTGGTAGAAAGCTTCGGCAGCCATACATTCATTTCTTTTAATGCCTTCCAAGCGATATCGGCAGGAATATTTACAACTTTTTCTTCTATATATAATTTCATGATGAGTTCTCCTTGTGTTTTTATAAGGGTATTATAATACATTTTCTTATAATATATAATAAAGTCTTTTTATTGTCTTTATCCAATTTAAAAAATATGATTTTTCAAAAAATATTGCCTAGTACCTTGTATTATAAAGTACTATGTGTTATCATGGTTGTAAGTTATTTAGACTGTAGTTTAACAAACTTAGGTTTTACTGTTAAGTTAGAACTCATATTCGTCAAAATAGTGTATAGCTCATAATCCGTAGCTATGTATTTGACAAAGGTGCACTTATAACATTATCTAATATAGCTATGTATTTGACAAATATAAGCTTATATATTATTTAGCCTAACTGTAACAACTTAAGTTTTTATAGCCGATAAATAATTATTTTTATGCAGGAAGGAGTCCTTATGGTTACACAGTTTAAAAAAGGTGTGTTGGAGCTGTGTGTACTTTCTCTTATAAGCAAAAAAGATTGCTACGGTTATGAGATAGTTGAGGTTATTTCACGAGCAATAGAAGTCTCCGAGGGAACTATCTACCCCTTGCTAAGGCGACTTATTACGGAAAAGTATTGCACAACTTATTTGAAAGAGTCTACTGAAGGTCCACCAAGAAAATATTATTCCATCAGTGATACCGGACTTGAACGCTTTGAAACTCTTAAAACGGAATGGAATAATTTTTCCAAACAAGTTGATTACATAATTAATCTTGATATTACTAAAGGAGAATGATATGAATAAGCAGGAATTTTTAGCTATACTTCGTGCAAACTTATACGGTATGGATTCGAATACGATTAATGATATTTTGTACGACTACGAGGAACATTTTAGGATAGGTTTGGAAAACAACAAAACGGAAGAAGAAATATCCGAAGCTCTGGGCAATCCGGTACAAATAGCCAATGCTTACAAGGCTGATGGTTTTATTAAAAAGGCTGAAATCAGCCCCCGCCCCTACAATATGTTTAAAGCC
>ERZ773043.1533-NODE-1533-length-12929-cov-3.971027_pt1 | contig 12929 bp, 8 predicted proteins | sample MGYA00580636_ERZ773043 | MGnify/ENA primary metagenome ERZ773043 (study PRJEB29015, sample SAMEA2737992) | human oral metagenome | biome: human oral; feature: human-associated habitat; material: dental | place: China | collected 2065 ... | reverse complement strand
GGCCGAGGCCATCAGTTACAGAAACCTCGATAGGGGCGACTGGGCCGAGCGAGGGAACTAAAACATCTGCCACTAAGGATGAAAATTGTATGTATTAAAGGTGGGTTGGGCAACCAACTTTTCGAATATTGTCGCTATCATGGTTTGCTAAGGCAGCACAACAACCATGGTGTTTACCTGCATTACGACCGCCGCCGAACCAAACAACATGGTGGCGTGTGGCTCGATAAGGCCTTCCAAATCACCTTGCCCAACGAGCCGTTGCGCGTAAAACTGCTGGTTATGATGCTTAAAACGTTGCGCAGACTACATCTTTTCAAGCGGCTTTATCGCGAAGAAGACCCACGGGCCGTTCTCATCGACGACTATTCGCAGCACAAACAACACATTACCAACGCCGCCGAGATACTGAAATTCCACCCGTTCGAGCAGCTCGACTATGCCGATGAGATACAGGCAGCACCCTTTGCCGTTAGCGTTCATGTGCGCCGTGGCGACTATCTGCTGCCAGCCAACAAGAGTAACTTCGGCGTTTGCTCGGTTCACTATTACCTTTCGGCCGCTGTTGCCGTGCGCGAACGCCATCCCGAAGCGCGTTTCTTTGTCTTCTCAGATGACATGGAATGGGCCAAAGAGAACCTCAACTTGCCCAATTGCGTGTTCGTGGAGCATGCTCAGGCGCAACCCGACCACGCCGATCTCTATCTTATGTCGCTCTGCAAGGGGCACATCATCGCTAATTCCACGTTCAGCTTTTGGGGTGCTTACCTTTCAAAAGGTTCGTCGGCCATCGCCATCTACCCCAAACAATGGTTCGCCGAGCCCACATGGAACGTGCCAGACATCTTTCCAGCGCATTGGATGGCGTTGTAAAGTGATTGTTAGTTAGCGCATGATGCTTCATTACTGGCAGGAAACAACAGCCTATGCGTAACAAATTCAGATTCTCGACCACGCAGAACAGCTCACTTCCAGGTAGCACCGACCTTATATAATAAGGTGTCCTACGCCGCAGAACCATGCGCAAAGAGGTTCTTTTGAGTACCGAAAACCAACGCAAAATGATGTTTAACCAATAATAAAATACCGAGAATGGAGACTAAAAAGAAAAAGAAGAGCAAGCTGGAGATTGACGACAGCTACGAATTACAACTAGTAAGCAAGCTACACCCCACCCTTAGATGGGTCTTAATGCTGCCGATAGGATTTCTCGCAATCCTTCTTGTGCAGCTCGCCTACGGGTTAGTGTTCAACAAGTTGCTTTCAAACTTCGACACGAATGGCGGTGTAGCCATCGTCATTAATAGCCTATTCATGGCCATGAAGTACTGCATGTTCGTTGTGGCGATGGTTGGCGTAGCCCCAGTTGTACGAGAAAAGAAGTTCCAGGCATCAATCGTCTGCGCCATTATTGCGGTGATAGTTTGTTTAGGAAGCACAGCATTCCTCGCATATAATATGGGAGTCGACAATTTAACGATGCTCATTGCAACCGGCGGCTCGGCTTTCTTGGGCATTATATGGGCGGTGTTGAACGTCCGTTCGGTGATTTCAAAGCCGCTACCTGCAGAACAAGAAGACGAACCCGCTGCACTATAAACACGTAATAAGCCTAGAACCTCAGTCTTGTTCAGCCACATACAGCCCCTTGGGGTTGCCCGTGTTTTGTTGTTTCCGCTGTTTTCAGAACACAAGGCCAACACCAACGTGCTTTGTTAATAAATATATAAATAGCCCAAAACACAAAGAAAAGGCGTATCTTTGGGGCTATGTGGGTTTAAGGCAGGGCCTACAACTTACTTTTTACAAACCTAAAAGTCTGTTGTTTCGCTCCTTTTCCTCTCTTTTTGCGCGCAAATGATGCAATCAAACCATCGTAAGCAAGAGAAAACAAGCAAAAAAACAACACTTGTTTTCGCCAAGAATGGCAGGAAAGGCAATGCGAAAACGGAGTGGAAAACCACCAAGAATCCACACCCCGTGTTCGAAACAAAAGCATGGCGAGCAGGCAATGCAAGGCTTAAAAACTGTGATGCAGCTGCGACAAGTCGCTATGTACCCTTCGCCAACCGAACCAACTGCTTGCAGAACGAACCGCAACCTAGGCAAAATTATCCCTAAATAACTAATAAGATGATTAAGAAGTATATTCAAGAGAACGAAGAACGTATGCTCGATGAGCTTTTCAGCCTTATCCGCATACCCAGTGTTAGCGCGCAACAAGCGCATAAACCCGATATGCAACGTTGCGCCGAAAGGTGGAAAGAGCTGCTGTTGATGGCCGGAGTAGACCGTGCCGAGGTGATGCCTTCGGATGGAAACCCGATGGTTTACGGCGAAAAAATAGTAGATCCCAATGCCAAAACGGTGCTCATCTACGGTCACTACGACGTTATGCCCGCAGAACCTTTCGAGCTTTGGAAAAGCGAACCATTCGAGGCAGAGGTGCGCGATGGGCGCATTTGGGCGCGTGGAGCCGACGACGACAAGGGACAATCGTTCATCCAAGCTAAGGCATTCGAGTATGTTGTGAAGAACAACCTGCTGAAACATAATATCAAGTTCATCCTCGAAGGCGAAGAAGAAGTGGGCTCGCCCAGTCTTGGCGCCTTCATAGAGAAACATAAAGAACTGCTGAAGTGCGATGTGATACTGGTTTCGGACACCAGTATGATTGCCGAAGACATACCTACGCTTACCACCGGACTTCGCGGTATTGCCTACTGGCAGATTGAAGTGACGGGTCCAAACCGCGATGTTCACTCTGGACATTATGGTGGAGCCATCGCCAACCCCATCAACGTGTTGTGCAAACTCATCGCCGATGTAACCAACGAAGACGGCCGAATACTCTTCCCTGGTTTCTACGACAAGGTGGAAGAGGCCAGCGACGACGAAAGAAAGATGCTCGCCAGCATACCGCTAGACCTCGAAGGCTATAAGAAATCCATCGAAGTTGACGAATTGTTTGGCGAGAAAGGCTACTCAACGCTCGAACGTACGGGTTTCCGTCCTTCGTTCGACGTGTGCGGTATTTGGGGCGGATACACGGGCGATGGTGCTAAAACGGTTATCGCCTCTAAGGCCTACGCCAAGCTTTCGTGCCGATTGGTACCGCATCAAGACTATAAGGAGATTGGCCAACTGGTAAGCGACTACTTCAAACGTGTTGCACCCAAGTCGGTTAAGGTAGATATCAAGTTCCTACATGGTGGTCAGGGCTATGTATGCCCCATTGACATGCCTGCCTACAAGGCTGCCGAGCGTGGTGTAGAAATGGTGTTTGGCAAGCGTCCTTTGGCTGCTCGTTTGGGTGGAAGCATTCCAATCATCTCTACTTTCGAGCAAATTCTGGGTGTTAAAACCATCCTCATGGGCTTTGGCTTAGAGTCTAACGCCATCCACTCGCCCAACGAAAACATGCCGCTAAGTATGTTCCGTAAGGGTATCGAGGCTGTTGTTAACTTCCACTTGGAGTATGATAAGTTTTGAGGAGTAAGTTGTAAAGGAGTAGAGTAGTAAGTAGTAAAGGAGTAGAGTAGTAAGTTTTGAGGAGTTAAAGGAGTTAAGGAGCTAAGGAGTTAAGTCAGAAGTGTGGTGGCGTTAGCCATTCTTTCACCCTTTCACCCTTTCACCTTTTGTGGCTAGCAGTCTCGTTAACTCATACACTTGTCACGCTTCCACTTGCACCCAATTGCTCTCGAACTCGCTGCTAAACTCCACATGCACATAATGCTATTCACTCCCCTCTCCCCCTTGGAGAGGGGTTGGGAGTGAGTTCACCTCACTCCCCTTTCTTTTCTCCCTCTTACCCATAAACGATGCGAAGACCCCTCTTCACCCTTTTATTATTCGCCTTTGCCTTAGCAACTTTCGCCGCCGAACCCATTCGCGTGGCCTGCGTAGGCAACAGCATCACTTATGGTTACGGACTTCCCAACCCCGAAACCGATTCTTATCCCGCCCAATTACAACAGAAGTTGGGCAAGACTTACGACGTACGCAACTTCGGACACTCGGGGGCAACCCTCCTTTCGCGCGGTCATCGCCCCTACATCGAGCAAGAGGCGTACAAGAATGCCTTGGCCTTTAAGCCCGACATCGTGGTGATACACCTCGGAATAAACGATACCGACCCGCGCAACTGGCCGTTCTTCCGCGACGATTTTACCAAAGATTACATCGCACTCATCCATTCGTTCAAGGCCGCTAACCCCAAGGCCACCTTCTACATCGCCAAAATGAGCCCCATATCGCATCGCCATCATCGCTTTTTGGCAGGCACGCGCGATTGGCATAAGCTGATACAAGCCGCCATCGAACGTGTGGCAAAGGCCACAGGTGCACGCCTTATCGACTTCTATAAGCCGCTGTTGCCCTTCCCACAGATGTTTCCCGACGGGCTGCACCCCAACAAAGCAGGGGCAGGAGTGCTTGCACGCGTGGTGTACGAGGCACTAACGGGCGACTATGGCGGACTGCAAATGCCCCTTGTGTTTTCTGATAACATGGTGGTTAGTCGCAACCGCAACTTTGAAGTCTATGGAACGGCCAACGCCGGGCAACATGTTGTGGCCACGTTTAATGGCGAAAAGCGTAGCACTGTGGTGCAAAACGATGGCACGTGGCGTATTGTTTTCGCTGCGCCCCGTATGGGAAAAACCTATACCCTCACCATAACGAGCCAGCAACGAACGCTCCGCTTTAAGAATATCGTTGCGGGCGAGGTGTGGCTTTGCTCCGGACAGAGCAACATGGCGTTCCCCTTAGCCAACGACGAACTGGGCAAAGAGGCACTAACAATAGTCGACGACCCCGGCCTGCGCGTGCTAAACTTCTTGCCAAGATGGGATACCGACAACACGGAATGGTCGCAATCGGCACTCGATTCTACCAACAACTTGCAGTATATGCGTTGTAACGGCTGGCAGCATGCCACGTCTAAAAACATGGGCGAGGTGTCGGCCGTGGCCTATTATTTCGCAAAGGTGCTGCGCGATTGCTTGAAAGTGCCCGTCGGCATCATTGCCAATGCCGTGGGCGGAAGTCCTACCGAGGCGTGGATAGACCGCCAAACGCTTGAAGATGAATATCCCGAACTGCTGAACGACCGCTTTAAAGACAACGTGATGGTTATGCCGTGGGTGGTGCAGCGCATGCGAAAGAACATTGCGCGCACTACGGATAAGTTGCAGATGCACCCTTATCAGCCCACCTATCTTTACGATGCGGCCATCCGTCCGCTTGCCAAATTCCCCATCAATGGTGTTATTTGGTATCAAGGCGAGTCGAATGCCGAGAACATGGAGATACACGAACGGCTGTTTCCACTGCTGTTAAGTTCGTGGCGAGCCAACTGGAACGAGCCACAATTGCCCGTTTACATGGTGCAATTGTCTAGCATCAACCGCCCCTCTTGGCCGTGGTTCCGCAACAGTCAGCGACTGATGGCCAACTCCCTGCCACATGTTTACATGGCTGTGAGCAGCGATGTGGGCGATTCGCTCAACGTTCATCCGCGCAAGAAATACCCTGTTGGCAAGCGATTGGCACGCCTCGCCCTTTATCATCAGTACGATTTTAAGCAGCTAACACCCTGCGGCCCTAGTGTGGAAAGTGCCACCAAACAGCCCAACGGCGAGGTGCAAGTGTACTTTAATTGGGCCGATGGACTGAAAACGGCCGATGGTAAAGCGCTTCGCACGTTCGAAGTGGCGGGTTACGACGAGGTGTTCTATCCAGCCGTAGCCACTATCAAGGGTAACGAAGTAAGGCTTACGTGTCCGCAAGTGCCACATCCCGCCTTCGTGCGATATGGCTGGCAACCCTTCACAAGAGCCAATTTGGTGAATGGCGATGGCCTTCCTGCGTCTACGTTTAGGGTGGAAGTGAAGTAAAAAGGCACAAACGGCCTCACCCCCAACCCCTCTCCAAAGGGGAGAGGGGAGTAATATGCCTTGCGGTTTCTAAACATACAAATATAAGATACTATGATACGGCAAAGCATTTCACGTCCCTCTCTCCTTGGAAAGACAGCTCGTGAGACGAGGTCGGTAGTAGTTTAAAATAATCGTTTCTTCATCAAACCACAATGCAAAAGACTAATAAATCCCATAAGTCGCAAGACATATCACTCCCCTCTCCCCTTGGAAAGGGGTTAGAGGGTGGGACTTTGCCACTTAAAGAGGAGCTAGGAGCCACGCCTGCTTTGGACTATGGCAAGCAGGCTGTGCCTAATACGCACGCTTTCTTCCTCAAACTGCCTTCTCCCTTGGGCACACTCCATCTCGAAAGCGACGGCGAGGCACTTACATGCGTGCTATATGAGGGCGAGAAAGCCACGCATCCCAAGGGCACTACGCTGCAAGAGGCACCCCAACTACCCGTATTTGTTGCTGCCCGCGCATGGCTTTCGCGTTATTTTGAAGGCCACGATCCAGGCGTGCCACCGCCCGTTCGTCCGCAAGGCACGCCTTTTCAGCAGTCCGTTTGGCAGCGTTTGCTCACCATTCCCTATGGCTCCACCACCACTTATGGTGCTTTGGCCGCGCACCTTGCAGCGCATAACGCCTCTGGACGCATGTCGGCACAGGCCGTGGGGCAAGCCGTTGGGCGCAATCCCATCAGCATCATCATCCCTTGTCACCGTGTAATTGGGGCAGACGGCTCACTAACGGGTTATGCAGGCGGCTTAGATAAGAAGAATTTTTTGTTGGGATTGGAAGGGAGTATAAAAGGTGAAAAGGCTTATAAAGGTGAAAAATTGAAAAGGTGAAAGAGTGAAAAGATGGCTAACGCCCTTTAAAGGTGAAAAGGTGAAAAGGTGAAAAGGTGAAAAGGTGAAAGGGTGAAAAGATGGCTAACGCCACTTGGGCACTTGGCTTAACTCCTTAACTCCATAACTCCTTAAATATGGCTAACGCCACTTAGGCATTTGGCTTAACTCCTTAACTCCATAACTCCTTAACTCCTTAAATATGACTAACGGCACTTAGGCATTTGGCTTAACTCTTTAAAGGTGAAAGGGTGAAAAGGTGAAAGGGTGAAAAGATTGCTGCGCCACTTAGGCACTTGGCTTAACTCCTTAACTAAACGTTGTCCATTTTTCGGTAATAAATTTAACGTTATAAGTGCCATTTTTATCCAGCGACCGCTCACTCAGCCGCAAATAATCGATTCTCGCGAGGGTTTGTTTTGGCGCAAAATGGTACTGGCCGATAAAAGGAGGAATTGCATATATATGTAGAGTTGGCGCACAAATTGTGCGGATAATCTGCAATTAGCAGCCAAATACCCTGCAATATGGTGCAAAACGCAATGCAATTTGCACCAAAACGCAATGCAATTTGCTGCTAAATGCAATGCGTTTTGCGGCAAAACGCAGTCTATTTTGGTGCTAAACGCAGTTCAAAATGCTGCTAAATGCAAGACGATAAGCATAAAAATGCGTGTGAAATTGGGGATTATGCGTTTTCTTTTCGATTGAAAACAGGTGTTTTGCATGGCGAAAAGTGGCTAATTAATGGGTGTTTTGGTGCTAAAAGCAGGTAATTGGGATGGATAAAAGATGCGCGCCGGCGACAAAATAGAAAGGCAAAGTGGTGCTAAATGCCGTTTGTGTTCTCAAAAATGGACTAAAACAAAAGTGTGTAATACTGAAAATAGCAGCTAAATGTATGCAAAATGACTTTTGATTCGTCTAGAATGGGATGAAATTTTCTCGGCGTTTATCAAAAGTATTTACTTGCTTTAACTTTTGGTTGTGCGTATCTGTGCGTGTTCTTATTTCATAATCGGAAGTAGTTGGTTTTGTAATGGCACGTTTGTTTGGGATAATAGTCAATGTTGTCTTGAATAAGGGTTTAGACTTGTAGCTGAATTTGTGCCAGCAACTCCTTTGCGATTGTCTACGCCTTGTTTCGTTTTATAGCGGATGTGGCATTAATCTTGCTCGGCCGTTAAATGCCAAGTAAGGCTACCTTTTTTGTCGTTTGAGAAAAGAATAAACGCTTTGCAAAGCCCGTTGGTTGATGTGTTTTTAGGGTGGTTACACTTCTGTAATTTACGATTATAGCCCAAACGATAATTGCTCAATGTAATTCAACTAGCCGTTATTTTATTTGAAAAACGGCATTAATTCAAAAAAATGATGTAGATTTGCAGTTATAAACTTCATTATATTGAAGATAAACGCCTTAAAAGGCATATAACCTTCAATATAATGATAAATAAAACGTAGCGTTATGGCCGATTTATATGAATATTCTACGCCTGAACTTGTACGCCTTTTGGGTACGCGTTTCAAGGAATATAGACTGCGTTGCAACCTCACTCAAAAAGAGGTTGCAGAGCGATCGGGTGTTGGGCTCACCACCATTCACAAGTTTGAGAATGGCAGTGCCGGCAACTTGTCGCTATCCACATTCGTGCTTTTGCTTAAAGTTGTTGGTCAAATCAACTCGTTAGACAATCTTTTGCCAGAGTTACCTCCTTCTCCTTATCTTGTGCGTAGAGACGAAAAGAAGGCGCAACGCATTAGGCATACTAAGTAATTGGCGCGTATGGTAAAGTTATTAAGTGTTATATTCGAGGGCGAAGAGGTTGGGCGTTTGGCTTGGGATGAAAGGCGCAGGCAATCGTACTTTACATATAACCCTGAGTTTATTAATAGGGGTCTGAACCTTTTTCCGCTTGTTGCACCTGTAAATGGGGCTAATGCCCTTATGCCCATTTGGGGCGAGGAGGGTAAAATCTATCAGAAACTGCCTGCATTCGTAGCAGATTCTCTGCCAGATGCTTGGGGCAACCAGCTATTTGCTTTATGGTGTCTGCAAAATCATTTGTCTAGCAGAGACATTACACCGCTAGACAAACTCTCGTTTATTGGTAAACGCGGAATGGGTGCATTGGAATTTGTGCCAGAAACATCGCACACAAACCCAACAGGGCAGGTAGACATAGCTGCATTGGCAAACTTAGCCGAACGCGTTTTCGCAGAGAGAGAAGCGGTGCGCATCAGCCCCGAAGAGTCTATCACCATGCAATCGTTGCTTACGATGGGCACTTCGGCAGGAGGAAGACAGCCCAAAGCCATCATCGCCATTAACAAAGAGCGTGGAGAAATACGCAGCGGACAAGTGCCAAACCTAACTGCATACGACTATTATTTGTTGAAGTTCGGCAACTCGAAGTATAGTTCGGCAGAATTGGAGATGACCTATTACGAGCTTGCTACAATGGCAGGCGTATGCATGATGCCGTCTGAACTATATGCCGTAGAAGGTAACAGGCATTTTATAACTAAGCGTTTCGACCGCGATGGTTACAGAAAGGTTCATACGCAAACGCTGGCAGCCCTCAGTCCTGAGGCAGATAGCTACGAACTTTTGCTTGCCGTCTGCCGTAAGTTGCGGTTGCCCGATGCCGATTGCCAAGAGGTGTTCCGCCGCATGGTGTTTAATGTGTTGGCCAATAACACAGACGACCACAACAAGAACTTCTCATTTGTTATGCAGACAGATGGTTCTTGGCGGCTGTCTCCGGCTTACGACGTTACTTTTATCTTCGACACAGGCGGTTTCTTACCCAATGAGGACCACTGTATGTACATCCGCGCTAAACTTCGCAACATAACTCGCGAGGATATATTGCTGTTTGCGCGCGATAATGGCATTCGCAGACCAGAAACCATTATCAGAAGTGTTGTTGAGGCTTTGAAACAGTTTAGAGCGGTGGCCACAAAGCATGCTGTTGCCGAGCAGTGGATAGGAAGAGTGGAAATGGCTATCGTTGAGAACCTGAAAGCTTGGGGCGAATGGGATGGACAGCCGGCTGAGACTGCTATGGATATAGGTGGCCATGCGTTTAGAAATGTTAGAGTAGAGCAAGCGCACAAGGGCAATTTCCACCTTTTTGCTGAGGTTGATGGCAAAGAACGTAAGTTTGTTATCGGCAAAAACAAGGAAGAGTACGCTATGATAGAAAGGCTAGGTATAGCCCAACTTTCTGCCGAACAGCTGAAAGCAATGGCAGAGAAGTATTTTAAGTGAGGGTTAATATTGTTTAGCAAGCAATTTGTTGTTGCTTGTTTTCTGGTTAAGTTGCTGCGTGATGCTTGCCGACTTCGGTGGGGTATGGCAACAATAGGGTTGTAAAGTGTGGTTAAGCAGGTGCGTTTGCAGGCCGTTTTTAGCCCTTAGCCACCAGCAGCCAATGCTTGCCTTGGGCATCGGTTGTGGCGAAAAGGAAGTGTTCGCCGCCGTCTTTTAGTTTTAGTTTCTTACGTAAGGCATCGGGTTTGAGGGGGAAGTTGCGCGTGGAGATGTTGGCCTGGCTGATGTTTTGCAAGGCTGTTTTTAGGTCGCGCTTGTTAAACGAGGTGGCGGCAATGAGCTTAAACCGTCGGCCAGGGAAGGTGGGTATGTCGTTGTTGGCCACAAAGAGATGCGAGTTGGGGGCAATGGCTTGTACCCCCAGTCTGTTGCATAGTAGGCCAAAACAGCCTGCTTTCATGATGGAGGCGTTGGGTTCGAAAAGGTACATGCCTGCTTGCGGTGGCGTTTGCAAGATGGCTTGTGGGGTTGCATCGGCCTCGGCAAGGCTGTATTGAAAGCTGTGGCCATCGTTATGGCATGTAATGTGGGTGCTGTTGGCGGCATCTGTGGCTTGTTGTGGGGCAGGGGGTTCTTGTGTTATGGGGAGCAATTGTTCGCTTTGCCCAGCAGCCTGACTTAGGCATTGTGCGTGGTTTTGCCTATCGGTGATAAGGAAGAGCAACTCTTTGCACTCGTTCTTCACAGACACGATGTGCAGTTGCCTTACCCATGCGCCTTGTTTTTGCAGCTGCGCAATGGCCAGTTGCCAATGCAACATGGGCGAGAGTTTAACCATGAGCAAGTCACATTTGGCTAAGAGCATGGGCAAAAGTTGGAGAACATCGGGCGAACAGTGTTCGATAAGCACCGTTTTGCCCCCATTCTTATCCCTACGTGCAGGGTCTAGGTAGATGCACGACACCTTTTCCATTGTTTTGAGGTGGCTTTCGGCCTCGGCACACACCACCTTGGCATGCCCCATGTTAAGGGCATTGAGGTTGTTTTGCACCAGTTGGCAAAGCTGGGATTGGCGTTCTACGTAGGTGGCTTGGGCGAAATGTGCGGCCATAAAGCAGAAATCTACGCCGAATCCCCCAGTAAGGTCTACTAACGAAGTGTGTTCGCATTCGGCTACTTGTTTTTTATCGCCATTTCCTTTCCCCCTTTCGCTGTTGTTAGTTGTGGTTTGTTGCATGGCGTTTACGTACTGCCACGCCACGTTAGCCTTGTATTCGGCGGTGGTTTGCGACGAGCATTGCTCCATAGAAAGATGTGGCGGGTAAACGATGTTGGGGTTCTGGGCCCACGAAGGCAGCTTTCGGCAAGCCGTTTGCCAGCCTGCAATTTGGTCGAGTGCAAAGGGCAGGTCCACGTTTGGGGCGTTATGGGCGGCAAGAGCCAGCTGTGGCACGTTGTCGTTTCTATGTGCTGCAATGAAGTGTAGCGTTTCGTCGTTGGTGTACATGTTGCTGTGGGGCGTTATGGAGTGGGGGAATTGGTGGGCTTGTGGCGGCACATTGTGCCGTGTATAGGCCTTATCTGCTGTGTGACGGGTTGATGTGAGCCTATGTTTTGCCAAGCCTACGTTTCATTGAAAACGCTAAAAGCCCTTGTTTATTATGTAAGCGGAGTTACATTGTGCGCAAGCTAGCATTCTAGGCATAGGGAATAGAAACGCCCCCAGAGGCGTATGAAGGCCAATGGGGGCGTTGGGTATGGTGTTAGTATTGCGGCTTTAGCATTACAAGCGTATGCGCCGTGGTGGGCACATGGGTGCTAAATGCTATTGCCCTTGCAGAAACAGGCTTATTTGTAGACCTTCATTTCGCCGATAACAAGGTATCTTGATGAGGCTGAACGTACGTTGGAGAGCCTTATGTAGTTACATTTAACGGGCTTGGTAAAGCGAACAACGAAAGGTTCTCCGTTGCTGATGCTGTTGTCTGTTCTCGTAATCTCGCCTTGGTTCGTCCATGTGTTCCAGTCCTCACTGGTCTCAACAGTCATACTCTTAGCCACCCAGTTGACGTATCTTGCGCTAGGAACGAGTGAGAGAGCAGTAACTTTGGTGTTTTCGGACACTGTGATGACGAAAGTAAATGGCCCTTCGTTGGAAGGCTTAAACCACACGGTTGACAGGTTGCCGTCGTATAGTTTCTCAAGCTTATTGTTCTGGTCGTCGTATACAAAGTAGTCGCCAAGGTCCATAGCCGTAAGTCCATCGGTGTTGCCATTATCAACAATATTGCTTTCCTTATAGTTAACGGTGATGTTCATATTGCCGTAGTTGCTGGCCACATCTACACCTTGTGCAGGGTTCAGTGTAAGCGTAACTGCGCCGTTTGTGCGTGTAGACATCAGCGTGTCGAGTGCGTTGCCCAATTGTGCAACCACCTTTATGGGTTCTGCCGATACGGTAGTGCCCTTAGCAATGGTAACCGTAGGGGTGAGAATATTAACTGCGCCCTTTTCCAGAGCCGTAGCACCAGCCTGTTTGGTGGCAGAAGGATTCTCGGCAACGCTCACTTCGAGGTCGTGATCGAGTGGAGAAGAGAGGCGTACATAAAACTTAACGGTATCTTTTTTAGCGATAAGTTCGCCATTGGCGTTTACAACTTCCAGCGTACCCTTGTTGCCTTGGTTGGCCAAGTCGTGTATGTATAGCTTAGGCAAGTTGCTAGATTCGCCCTTATCGTAGAGTTTAGTGCCCACTTCGGGTTCGCTTTGGCAGGCAGTAAACAATGTGGCAAGCCCCACGAGGGCCGGCAATGTTATCTTTAAGATTGATTTCATATTGATAATCTTCGTCTGAATGTGTTTGGTTGGGAAAGTTTT